>Ga0160495_100031_pt1 | contig 279312 bp, 230 predicted proteins | sample DID4MG_4_FD_108251 | JGI IMG/M metagenome (GOLD analysis project Ga0160495, IMG submission 108251) | Enriched soil microbial communities from UW Madison campus, WI, USA - DID2933_E24_FP4 MG | ecosystem: Environmental > Terrestrial > Soil > Unclassified | place: USA: Madison, Wisconsin... | reverse complement strand
GCTGATTTGACGTGTCACGAGGGAGATGTGTTGTGCAGTACGCAGGACATCATCGACATACAACTTGAGAAGATAGGATCATGACCCAGCCGCATTCAACACGCCCACCCGCTTACGCACTGAAGATACGGCATACACCTGCGATGAAGCTTCTCTTTACGTTGGGCCTTGCAACGCTATGGACTGGTGCCCAAGCCGCTAGTTTTGAATGCAACAAGGCCGTGGGCACGACGGAAAGGTTGATCTGTAGCGATGCCGAGACATCCGCACTGGATGGAAAATTGCAAGGGGCCTATGAAACAGCACTAGCCGCAACCGATGCCTATGGCAAGAAAGAGTTGACTAAAGAACAGCGCAACTGGATTAAATACGCTCGTGACATTTGTCAAGACAGCGCCTGCCTGCAGCAAGCCTACGCAACCCGCATCGCCATGCTAGCGCGTAATGAGAAACATATTGCCAATGGCGAGGTGTACTCAGACTGCAAGCTGCCGGGCAACCAAACCGTTAGTGGCGAATGCGTTAATGTTGTGTCGATTCGTGATCCCAACTCCCGTGTTGAATCGTTCAACCAATCGTTGGCGCATCAGAAGCAAAACGGCCGAATCATCGGTTGTAGCCGGCTGATTGATCTACCGGTTGGCGTCGCTGGGAGTAATCACAGTTTTGGCGGCTCCTGCGTATTGCAGGAAGGTACGCAGCGCAAGAACGTGAGGATCTGCAACGACGATATGTTCGGGCATTTCCAAGTAGAACCGGCCACGCCACAGGACGCCTCAGACAAGCGCTTGGTCGACTTTACTTACGCGCAATGCTATGGCGGTTGATGGTAAACGCCCGGGCCTATCCGTGAACTAGAACTTATCAAACACGACCACCATCCGATGCCCTAGGACTTTTCCCAGCTCTACAGCCAATGCGTCGTCTATGCCGGGTCCGTCGAACCCAAACGCGAGGTTCCCCAATCCCCATGCCAGCGGTAAAAATCGCCATTGATTGATACTGTCCGATTGTCGACAACTTGGGCATTCTAGCGAGCCACGTTCCCCCGAATACCAGGCGGAAATCATTTCTTGCCACGGGAGAGAAGCGGCATCATGCTCTGCGGAGCAGCACGGGCAGCCCAGCACCTCCACCGTCTGCGGTCCAGCGTTGTAGACGCGCCGCCCCACGATTGCGCCTATCCCGTTTCTGCTCTGCTCGTTTACCCATTTGGCCCACCGAGCGATACCCGGGCCAGGCGCATGGCTGACCGGGGAAAAGGCGACTTCGGCCCCAGGCGAGGGAATAGCAATGCACATTGCTTCCATCCAACTCATGCCGCTCTTGGCGAATGCGGGCGCTTCTTCCAGGGTGACATCGAGATCAACGATGTAGATGGGTGAGTCGCTCATTGGATGATGAAATTCGATACGTGGTTTCGTGGACACTACGTGCCAGTATATTTATCAAGTCGACATGGTACGAATCACCTTCCGTATCCACCTTCCGCTCCGGGCCAAGCAGACCTAAGAAAATATCGGAAATTGGGACGCTCACTGACTACGGCCACTGTGTGCATGCGTCACTATTCGTCAATCCCGTTGTCGGCAACGGGTCGGAAGCGGCCGTTGCAACAACGAAGTAGGTCGAGAGCGACCATCGTTGGGCAGTTGCGCCAGCCTGCATGGCCAATACCGAACCAGGCGGACGTCATGTTCCGGTGAGGCGCCTCGCGTCGCCAGCAGCAGGCAACGGCTCCATTCGGGGGAGAACGGCGCGTCACCCTGAACTTGGCACAGGAAATCGGACCTCCAGATGCGAATTCCGGCTGGAGGCCGCGCCAGTCCTTGTATATCGAAAATTCTCGATTCCCGAACTGGATGACGTAACTCCCCAGTTGGATGAATTTCGACAGCAGGCTCATCAGAAAGAAGGTCTTTACCCCTGGACTCTATGTCGGTGCCGTACTAAATCTGGGGGCAGGTCAGAATTTCGACAATTCGACACCCGGCGCGCCCATCAAATATGTAACAGCCCGGCCTCCCCCCCTTGAAGCCCGGAACATCATCCCTATAATTAGCACTCGACACCGGTGAGTGCTAACAGCCCTCCCGGGGCTAACCGATCATTCACTTTTTTCAAGTAAACAGGAGTTCCTCATGGCCTTGCGTCCCCTGGGCGATCGCGTGATCGTCAAACGCCTCGAAAACGAGCGCAAGACTGCCTCGGGCATCGTCATCCCCGACAGCGCCGCTGAAAAGCCTGATCAAGGCGAAGTCGTGGCCGTCGGCCCCGGCAAGAAGACCGAAGACGGCAAGATCCTGCCGGTCGACCTGAAGGCTGGCGACAAGGTTCTGTTCGGCAAGTACGCCGGCCAGTCCGTGAAGGTTGATGGCGAAGAACTGCTCGTCATCCGCGAGGACGAAATCCTCGCCGTGGTTCTGTAAACCCCGCCTCAAACGAATTTTCGAAGGAAGCTAAGAAATGGCTGCCAAGCAAGTATTGTTCGGTGACGACGCCCGCGTGCGCATCGTCCGCGGCGTGAATGTTCTCGCCAACGCTGTTAAGACCACCCTGGGCCCCAAGGGTCGCAACGTCGTGCTGGAGCGCTCGTTCGGCGCCCCGACGGTGACCAAGGACGGCGTGTCCGTCGCCAAGGAAATCGAACTGAAGGACAAGTTCGAAAACATCGGCGCACAACTGGTCAAAGACGTTGCTTCCAAGACCTCCGACAACGCCGGTGACGGCACCACGACCGCCACCGTGCTGGCTCAAGCCATCGTCATGGAAGGCCTGAAGTACGTTGCCGCCGGTTTCAACCCGATCGACCTGAAGCGCGGCATCGACAAGGCTGTCGCCGCTGCCGTTGCTGAACTGAAGAAGCAATCCAAGCCGGTCACGACCAGCAAGGAAATCGCTCAAGTCGGTTCGATCTCGGCCAACAGCGATTCCTCCATCGGCCAGATCATCGCTGACGCGATGGACAAGGTTGGCAAGGAAGGCGTCATCACCGTCGAAGACGGCAAGTCGCTGGAAAACGAGCTGGACGTCGTCGAAGGCATGCAATTCGACCGCGGCTACCTGTCGCCCTACTTCATCAACAGCCCGGAAAAGCAAGTTGCCGTGCTGGAAGACCCGTTTGTCCTGATCTTCGACAAGAAGATCAGCAACATCCGTGACCTGCTGCCCGTGCTGGAACAAGTTGCCAAGTCGAGCCGTCCCCTGCTGATCATCGCAGAAGACGTCGAAGGCGAAGCGCTGGCCACCCTGGTTGTGAACAACATCCGTGGCATCCTGAAGACCACCGCCGTCAAGGCTCCGGGCTTCGGCGACCGCCGCAAGGCCATGCTGGAAGACATCGCCATCCTGACGGGCGGCACGGTGATCTCCGAAGAAACCGGCATGTCGCTGGAAAAGGCCGGCCTGGCTGAACTGGGCCAAGCCAAGCGCATCGAAGTGGGCAAGGAAAACACGACGATCATCGACGGCGCTGGCGACAGCAAGTCGATCGAGGCTCGCGTCAAGCAAGTCCGCATCCAGATCGAAGAAGCCACGTCCGACTACGACCGTGAAAAGCTGCAAGAACGCGTGGCCAAGCTGGCCGGCGGCGTTGCCGTGATTCGCGTTGGCGCTGCCACCGAAGTCGAAATGAAGGAAAAGAAGGCTCGCGTCGAAGACGCCCTGCACGCTACCCGCGCTGCAGTGGAAGAAGGCGTTGTGGCTGGTGGCGGTGTTGCACTGCTGCGCGCCAAGCAAGCCATCGCTGACCTGAAGGGCGACACGCCTGACCAGAACGCCGGTATCAAGCTGATCCTGCGTGCTGTGGAAGAGCCGCTGCGCACCATCGTCACGAACGCCGGCGAAGAAGCCAGCGTCGTGGTCAGCAACGTGCTGCAAGGCAAGGGCAACTACGGCTACAACGCTGCAACCGGCGAGTACACCGACCTGGTTGAGCAAGGCGTGCTGGATCCCACCAAGGTGACCCGCACCGCCCTGCAAAACGCTGCCTCCGTCGCCAGCCTGCTGCTGACGGCTGAAGCCGCCGTGGTCGAACTGGCCGAAGACAAGCCCGCTGCCCCGGCCATGCCGGGTGGCATGGGCGGCATGGGCGGTATGGACTTCTAAGTCCCGCTTCCCTTGCAAGGCCTCCCCGGCTCACGCCGGGGAACGCAGTATCCTGAGAAACCCCCGGACCTTCGCCCCGGGGGTTTTTCTTTTGGGGTCGCCGGACGCCCACTGGCCGAATTACGCCCTGAGCGGTGCGAACACGTTTGCGCACAAACTGTTGGTTTCGCCTGGGCGCATGCGTCCCTACAATAAAGGGTCCACAGACCGAGTCCAGACCCATGCGCCTTCCTCAGAGCCTGCGAGCCTTGCGTCCGTCCGAAATCGGCGGATTGCTGATGGATTCCGCCAACCAATGGTCAAGCCATCGCGCCTCCAGCAAGGGGGCAGCCCTGGCGTTGTACATGGTGTTCTCGCTGGCGCCCATGCTGATCCTGGTGATCGCGGTGGCGGGCGCATTCTTTGGCGAAGATGCGGTGCGCTCCGAGTTGTTCTCGTCCCTGCGGGACCTGACCGGCGAACGTGGCGCGGAAGTCATCCAGACCGTGCTGGCCAGCGCCCATGAGTCAGGTGGCGGCTGGATTGCGGCGCTGATTTCGATTTTTGTGTTGATCTTCAGCGCCACGACGGCGTTTGCCGAACTGAAGGCCAGCCTGGACGACCTGTGGGAAGTGCCGCCTAACCAGAAGGGTGGCATCCAGGGCATGGTGCGCAGCCGCATGCTGTCGTTCGGCCTGGTGCTGGTGCTGGCCCTGTTCCTGCTGATTTCGCTGACCGTGAACGCCGGCCTGGGCGCCGCGCGCAAGTTCTACGGCGACCTTTGGATGGCGTCTACGTTCGCCACGGTGGCGGACTGGCTGTCCAGCCTGTTCTCGTTCTCGGTGGTGGTGGCGCTGTTCGCCGTGATCTTCAAGCTGCTGCCCAGCGCCCGGATTTCCTGGAAGGATGTCATTCCCGGCGCCATCGTGACGGCGGCCCTGTTCCTGGTCGGCAAATGGGGCATCGGGGTCTACCTGAGCCGCGGCGCCGCGGTCTCCGCGTATGGCGCGGCCGGCTCGCTCATCGCGCTGCTGCTGTGGATCTATTACTCCGCGCAGATCTTCTTCTTTGGCGCAGTGTTCACGCGGCAGTTCGCGCTGCGCTTTGGCAAGGCGGCGGATGCCGCCCCGACGGAGCCGCCCTCGGCGGATTCCCCGCCCCCACCCGCCGCCTGATCCGCCGTCAGGCGGGATCCTGGGGCTCCAGCCCCACCATCAAGCGCAGGCACTTCAAAAATACGGGCCGCAGTTCTGGCGGAATCGGCGCCAGCACCGCGGCCTCGACGTCGGCGTCCTGCGGCAGGATGCGCGCCAGCAGCGCCACGCCCTCGTCCGTGATCTCCAGCGCATAGGCGCGGCCATCCTCCGTGGACCGCGTGCGGCGCACATAGCCCTTCGCAGTCATGCGGGCCATCATTTCGGCAAAGGAATTGCGGTCCAGGGCGATCAGCTCGGCGATGCGGTTCTGCGTGGCGCCGGGGTTCTGATAGACGGTGATCAACAAGGCCTTCTGGCGCGGCGTGAGGTCTTCGTCCGGAAAGGCTTGCGCGAACAAGGCTTCGGCCCGGAAATGCGCGCGGCGCAGCAAGTGCGAGGCGACCTGGGTCAGGTCGAAAGCTTGCAGGTCGCGGGGCGGGGCCGCTGCGGGACGGGCGATGGCGGTCATCGGGCTTCCATGGGTTGTGCCTGCCGATTGTAGGCGTTGGATCTCTCGAAAATGCGCATTGACTTGGCGCCGGCCGCTGCCTATGATCCGAAATTATAGTACGTATACGTATTTATTAATCGCCAACCCGAACACCATCCAAGGGGCCAGATCGTGACGATCCGCCAACTGCGCAACTACATCGACGGCCGCTTTGAAGACGGCGCGTCCACCTTCGACAAGCACAGCCCGGTGGACGGGCAGCATATTGCCCAGGTCCATGAAGCCAGCCAAGACCAGGTCAACCGCGCCATCGCGGCCGCACACAGGGCACTGCCGGCCTGGGCCGGTTTGTCGGTCGAGGCGCGCACGGACCACCTGCTGGCGCTGGCTGACGGCATCACCCGGCGCTTTGACGACTTCCTGCAGGCCGAGATTGGCGACACCGGCAAACCGGTAGGCTGGGCCGGCAAGATCGACATCCCGCGCGGCGCCGCCAATTTTCGTGCCTTTGCCGAACTGGCCCGCACGCTGGATATGGAAAGCTACATGACGGACACGCCCGACGGCCGGCAGGCGCTGAACTACGCCTACCGCAAGCCGCTGGGCGTGGTGGGCGTGATCTCGCCGTGGAACCTGCCGCTGCTGCTGTTGACCTGGAAGGTGGCGCCCGCGCTGGCGTTCGGCAACACCGTAGTCATGAAGCCGTCGGAAGTCACGCCCAGCACCGCCACCCTGCTGGCCGAAGTGGCGGACCAGGCCGGGCTGCCCGCCGGCGTGCTGAACCTGACGCACGGTTTCGGGCCGGGATCGGCCGGCGAATTCCTGACCACGCATCCGGACATCGACGGCATCACCTTCACCGGTGAATCCGCCACGGGCGCCACCATCATGCGGGCCGTCGCGCCGGGCGTGAAGCCGGTGTCGTTCGAACTGGGCGGCAAGAATGCCGCGCTGGTATTCGCCGATGCCGACTTCGACGCCGCGGTCGACGGCGTCACGCGGTCGGTCTTCGCCAATTGCGGACAGGTCTGCCTGTGCACGGAACGCGTGTACGTAGAGCGCCCGATTTACGAACGCTTCGTCGCCGCGTTGGCGGCCCGCGCGCGCGACATGCGCATCGGCTGGCCCCTGGACCCCGCCACGGAGATGGGCCCGCTGGTGTCGCGCGAGCATCGCGAGAAAGTGCTGTCGTACTTTGCGCTAGCGCGCGAAGAAGGCGCTACCGTGGTGGCGGGTGGCGGCGTGCCAGTGTTTGGCGACGCCCGCGATGCGGGGGCCTATGTACAGCCCACCATCTGGACCGGCCTGAAAGAGGACGCCCGCTGCATCAAGGAAGAAGTGTTCGGCCCGGTGTGCCACGTGGCGCCCTTCGACACCGAGGAAGAGGCCATCCGCCTGGCGAACGACACGCGCTACGGCCTGGCCGCTGCGGTCTGGACGCAGAACCTGACGCGCGGGCACCGCGTGGCGCAAGCCATGAAAGTGGGCCTGGCCTGGGTGAACTGCTGGTTCCTGCGCGACCTGCGCACGCCGTTCGGCGGCAGCGGACTGTCCGGCATCGGCCGTGAAGGCGGCCGCCATTCGCTGCATTTCTATACTGAACCCACCAACGTCTGCATCAAGCTCTGACCCTGTCCACAAAGGAACGCAAGATGACCCAGTCCAACGTCAGCGCCACCGTCGTCGCCGGCAAAGCCACGCCGCGCGGCAAATATCCCCACATCAAACGCGCCGGCGACTTCCTGTTTGTCTCCGGCACCAGCTCGCGCCTGCCCGACAATCGCATCGCTGGCGCTGAAGTCGACGCCATGGGCACGACCACGCTGGACATCCGCGTGCAGACGCGCGCCGTCATCGAGAACATCGGCGACATCCTGGCGACCGCCGGCGCCACGCTGGCCGATGTGGTCGAGATCAGTACTTTCCTGGTCAACATGAACGACTTCGGTGGATACAATCAGGTCTATGGCGAGTTCTTCGACGCCGATGGCCCGGCGCGCACCACCGTCGCGGTGCATCAGTTGCCGCACCCGCAATTGCTGATTGAGATCAAGGCGGTCGCCTACAAGCCGCTGGCACGCTAGCTTCCGGCTACGCGGCGGGCAGATGATGGGCGACGGCATTTCGCGTTCACACAGGGAACAGGATGACGGCTCGCGGCGCACCGCCGGCGCCGCCCCACGCATGTCGAACTTCCGCATCACGCCCAACGCGCTCAGCCACAAGCTGAAGCTGCACCAACTGCAGATCTTCGAACGCGTGCTGGCGCGCCGTTCGCTGTCGCGCGCGGCCAGCGAACTGCATCTGACCCAGCCCACCGTCACCAAAGCCATCCACGACCTGGAAGCCTTTTTCGGCGCCACGCTCTTCGAACGGTCGAACCGGGGCGTCACGCCCACCGAACTGGCCCTGGTGCTGGGCCGCCGGGTGCACGCGATGATGGCCGAAGTCCGGTATATGGCCGACGACATCGATGCCGTGTTGGGCGGCGCCAGCGGCCACGTCGTCGTGGGCACCCTGATCGCCGCCTCCGCGAAGCTGCTGCCCGAAGCCATCGCACGCCTGATGACGGAACACCCCGGCATCCAGGTCACGGTGCGCGAAGGTCCGTCCGCCCAATTGCTGCCCGCGCTGGCCACCGGCGACGTCGACATCGTCGTGGGCCGCCTGCCCGGCGCCGACATGGCCTCGATTTCCGGCGTGGCGGTCGACCACCACAAGCTGTACCGCGAATCACTATGCCTGGTGTTGGGCGCCCAGCATCCGATGGCCCACGCGCAATCGGTGTCGCTGCCCGACCTGATCGACCACATCTGGATCCTGCCCGCGCCCACCTCGCCGCTACGCGCCTCCGTCGAACGCACCTTCTTCGACGCCGGCCTGCGCCTGCCCGCGCGCCACGTCGAGTCCTTATCGCTGCTGACCAACATCGGCATCCTGATGCACAGCGACGCCCTGGCCCTGATCCCCTACGACGCCGCCGCGCAATTCCTGTCCATGGGCCTGCTCGCCCGCCTGCCAACGGACGTCTTCGGCGACTTCGGCGACGTCGGCTACTCCATCCGCGCCGACCGCCCGCTGACCCCCGCGTGCCAACGCCTGGTGGACTACCTGAAAACCATCGCAGCGCAACGGCCGTAGCACGCGCGCGGCGTCGGGCCTTGCTTTCCACGATGATGGGTGACGCGCGAAGAACAGTCGCGTCCTTCCGCCCCGCTTGCCGCGCTCCACCCATCCTACAAATGCCACCGCACGCGTTCGTGCCCAGGGTCATTACCTCGTGATCCCCCACGATTCAATCCGCCATACCAGTAGCACAATTCAAACGCCACGACGCAAGACACCACCAAAGCCCCAAAAGGCCGCCCGCGCGGCCGGCCTGGGGCGAGCCCCGCAAGATCCTCCACCCCCCACCCCACCCGCGGCGAGCACCCCAAGCACACCGTCCTCCCCGCTGACGGCCGCTTGCCGCTGACGCAGCGCGGCGTGGCGCGTGCCCGCGGTGCGCGGGGAGTCGATAAGCCCAAGGGAATCCGTAGGGAGCCGAAGGCGTACGAGGATGACGCAGGGGAAGTCCGGAGCGAAGGCTCCGGACCGCAATCGTTGACCCGCGCACCGCGGACACGCGCCACGCCGTGCGTCTCAAGAACCAACAACCGCCCCATAAGGGAAACCCCGCGATAGATAACCCGAATGTCCACCCCGACAATTTCTATTATGCAGCCCCCCTTCCCCCGCCTAGACTGCATCAACAACGTCCTCCCCGGAGACCCTCATGCCCGCCTACGGCCCGCCGTTGAATTTCCAGCGCTGGATACAAGACCACGCGCATCTTCTGAAGCCGCCGGTCGGCAACCAGCAGATCTGGCAGGACGCGGACTTCATCGTCACCGTCGTCGGCGGCCCGAACCTTCGCACCGACTATCACGATGACCCGCTGGAAGAATTCTTCTACCAGATCAAAGGCAACGCCTGGCTGTCCCTGTGGGTGGACGGCAAACCCGAACGCGTAGACCTGAAGGAAGGCGATATCTTCCTGCTTCCCCCGCACGTGCGGCACTCCCCGCAACGCCCCGAGACCGACAGCGCCTGTCTGGTCATCGAGCGCCAGCGCCCCATGGGCCTGGTCGACGGCTTCGAATGGTACTGCCCGCATTGCCGCCACCTGGTGCATCGCGTCGAAGTGCAGTTAAAGAGCATCGTCACCGACTTGCCGCCGTTGTTCCAAGGCTTTTACGCCAGCACGGAAAAGCGCACCTGCCCTGGTTGCGGAGCAATCCACCCGGGCAAAGGCCACGCGCCCTCGCCCCAAGCCACCCCTGCCTAGTCTCCCTGCGAAGCCGCTTCCCATGATCCAGAAAATCGACATGCACGCCCACTTCTTTCCGCCGATCACCCGGCAGGAAGCGGCCGCGCTGGACCCCGTCAACGCGCCGTGGCTGCGGGCTGACGGCGATGGCGCCACCGGCCAGATCATGGCCGGCGACCGGCCGTTCCGGCCCGTGGACGCGACCCTGTGGGACCCGGCGCTGCGCATCGCCCAGATGGACCGCCACGGCGTGGACGTACAGATCCTGTGCGCCACGCCGATCATGTTCGGCTACACCTACCCGGGCCAAGCCGCGGCCGATTGGGCGGCGCGCATGAACGACCTGGCGCTTGAGCATTGCGCCCACGCGCCGTCGCGCCTGAAAGCGCTGGCGCAGGTGCCGCTGCAAGACCTGGATCTGGCCTGCAAGGAAGCGTCGCGCTCGCGCGCCGCCGGCCATCTTGGCGTACAGATCGGCAATCACGTCGGTCCGCGCGACCTGGATGACGACACGCTGGTGCAGTTCCTGATCCATTGCGCCAACAACGACATCCCGGTGCTGGTGCATCCGTGGGACATGATGACCGACGGCCGCATGAAGAAATGGATGCTGCCGTGGCTGGTCGCCATGCCCGCCGAAACGCAGCTGGGCATCCTGTCGCTGATCCTGTCCGGCGCCTTCGAACGCATCCCCCGCAGCCTGAAGCTGTGCTTTGCGCACGGCGGCGGCAGCTTCGCCTTCCTGCTGGGCCGCGTGGACAACGCCTGGCGGCATCGCGACATCATCCGCGAAGATTGCCCGCAATTGCCGTCGTCCTACACCGATCGCTTCTATACCGACAGCGCGGTGTTCGACCCGCGCTCGCTGCGCCTGTTGGTCGACGTGATGGGCGAAGACCGCGTGCTGCTGGGATCCGACTATCCCTACCCGCTGGGCGAACAGGAAGTCGGCCGCCTGGTGGCGCATGCCGACCTGAGCCCCACGGTGCAGCAGAAGATCCTGCTGCGCAACACGCTGACCTTCTTCGGCCTGAACGCATAACGCGCTTTCCGCACTTCACAACACCACGACCGTGCCACACGGCGACTCAAGGGAAAACACCATGAAACGCACCACCACGCTGGCCGCCGCTGCGGTCATGGGACTGGCCTTATCGACCACCGCGATGGCCGATGTGAAAATCGGCCTGCTGACGACATTGACCGGCCCCGGCTCCGTGCTGGGCCAGGACCAGCTGGACGGCTTCATGCTGGCCGTGGAGCAAGGCGACGGCAAGCTGGGCGGCGTACCCGTGCAGGTCATCAAGGAAGACGACCAGTTCAAGCCCGAAGTCGGTGTGCAGGCCGCGCGCAAGCTGGTGCAAAGCGACAAGGTGCCGATCATCACCGGCGTGGTGTATTCCAACGTGATGTTGGCCGTGGTGCGGCCGGTGACGACCGCCGGCGTGTTCCTGGTGGGTTCCAACGCCGGCCCCACCAATTTGGCGGGCAAGGACTGTTCGCCCTATTTCTTCTCCACGTCCTGGAACAACACGCAGCGCCATGAAGGCAGCGGCGAAATGGCCAACCAGATGGGGTTCAAGAAGGTCTACCTGCTTGCGCCCAACTATCAGGCCGGCAAGGACGCCATGGCCGGCTTCAAGCGCTTCTACAAGGGCGAAGTGGCCAACGAAGTCTTCACCCAGGTCAACCAGCCGGACTATTCCGTGGAACTGGCCGCGCTGGCCGACGCCAAACCGGACGCCGCCTACGTATTCTTTCCCGGCGGCATGGGCGTGAACTTCATCAAGCAATATCGCCAGGCCGGCCTCTTCGGCAAGATTCCGCTGCTGTCGGTGGACACCATCGACGGCGCCACCCTGCCCGCGCTGCAAAAAGACGCACTGGGCGCCGTGACCAACGTGCCGTACTCGCCCGACCTGGACAACGCCGCCAACAAGGCCTTCGCGGCGGCGTTCCGCCAGAAGTACGGCCGCGAGCCCTCCAGCTATGCGGCGCAATCCTTCGACGCCGCCCAGCTGATCGGCTCGGCCTTGAAGAAGACGGGCGGCAAGACCGACGACAAGGACGCCTTGCGCAAAGCCCTGGAAGCCGCCGATTTCCCATCGGTGCGCGGCGAATTCCGCTATCAGCCCAACCACTTCCCGGTGGCCGGATTCTTCCGCGCCGACGTAGAAGCCGGCGCAGATGGCAAGGTCGCCTTCGTGAACAAGGGCCCGATCTTTCCGGACTTGTCCAAAGTCGCCGACCAGTACGCCGCCCAGTGCGTCATGAAGTAAAGCGGGCGGCCAAGACATCCGTCACGGCCGCCGGCAAGAGGTGAACTGATATGTCCACGACGCTGCTGCTGGTGCAGGCCTTGAACGGCCTGCAGCTTGGCATTCTGCTGTTCCTGCTGGCCGCCGGCCTGACGCTGGTGTTCGGCATCATGAATTTCATCAACTTGGCGCACGGCTCGCTCTACATGATGGGCGCCTTCATCGCGGCCACCGTGTTCCGCCACACCGGCTCGTTCCTGTTGGCTGCCGCCGCCGTCATCGCCGGCATGGCGGCGCTGGGCCTGCTGCTGGACCGCATTGCGCTGGCACGCCTGTATCCGCGCGAACATCTGGACCAGGTGCTGGCCACGTTCGGCTTCATCCTGTTCTTCAACGAGCTGACCCGCATCATCTGGGGGCCGGCGCCCATCAGCATGGGCCTGCCATCGTGGCTGTCGGGCACGATCGACATCCTGGGCGTGACGTATCCGCTGTACCGGTTCCTGATCATCGTGGTGGGATTGCTGGTGGCGGCGGGCTGCTACGTGCTGATCCACCGCACGCGGCTGGGCATGCTGATCCGTGCGGGTTCCACCGACCGCATGATGGTCGGCGCGCTGGGGGTGAACATTGCACGGCTGAATACGCTGCTGTTCGTGCTGGGCGCGGTGCTGGCGGGGCTGGCGGGGCTGATGGCCGGCCCCATCCTGTCGGCGCAGACTGGCATGGGCGAGCCCATCCTGATCCTGACGCTGGTGGTGATCGTGATCGGCGGCATCGGCTCGGTGCGCGGCGCCTTTCTGGCCGCGCTGATGGTGGGCCTGATCGACACGCTGGGCCGCGCACTGCTGCCGACACTGCTGCGCGCCGCCTTGCCACCCGCCGCGGCCAACGCGGCCGGCCCGGCCATCGCATCGATGCTGATCTACGTGGTGATGGCGCTGGTGCTGGCCTTGCGGCCGCAGGGCCTGTTTCCCGTCAAGCACGGATAAGGGGGAATTCCATGCACAGGCTTTCTCCTCGAACCCTGGTGGCCGGCACCTTGCTGCTGTTGCTGGCGCTGGTTCCCGTCTACGCGCAATGGCAAGGCGAACCCTTCCTGCTGGCGCTGTTCGGCCGCGTGCTGGTCTACGGCGTGGCCGCGCTGGCGCTGAACCTGCTGCTGGGATATGGCGGCATGGTCAGTTTCGGCCACGCGTTGTACCTGGGACTGGGCGCGTATTCCGTTGGCGTGATGTCGCACTACGGCATCGAAAGCGGCTGGCTACATCTGGCGGGCGCGCTCGGCGCGTGCGCCGTGGTGGGGCTGATCAGCGGTTATGTGGTGATGCGCACCTCGGGCATCGCCTTCATCATGATCACGCTGGCGTTCGCGCAGATGTTCTATTTCCTGGCGACGGGCCTGGACGGCTTCGGCGGCGACGACGGCATGTCGCTGTTCGCAGGCAGCGACTTCGGCGCGTTCCGGCTGGATACGCCGCTGGCTCTGTACTACGCGGCCTTCGGCGTGCTGCTGGCCGTGCTGGGGCTGATGCACCGCATGGTCCACGCGCCCTTCGGCATGGCCTTGCGCGGCTGCCAGGCGAATGAACGGCGCATGCGCGCGCTGGGCTTTCCGACCTTGCGCTACCGCCTGGCTGCGTATGTGATTTCCGCGATGATCTGCGGCGTGGCCGGCGTGTTGCTGGCTAACCTGACGATGTATGTGTCGCCGTCGTACCTGGCCTGGACCACGTCGGGCGAATTGATCGTGATGGTGGTGCTGGGCGGCATCGGCACGCTGTTCGGCCCCGTCGTGGGCGCGCTGGCCTTCCTGTTGCTGGAAGAAGGCTTGAAGCTGCTGACGGACCATTGGATGTTGATCATGGGGCTGTTGATCGTCGGCGTGGTGCTGGTGTCGCGACGCGGCGTCTACGGCAATCTGCGCGACACGCCCTGGCGCCGCCGGGCGGCCCGGCCGCTGCGCCAGCCTTCGGGAGAACCGCTATGAGCGCGCTGCGTGTGGAGAATCTGCTCAAGCGCTATGGCGGACTGACCGTCACCGACGACTTGTCGCTGGACGTGCATGCCGGCGAACTGCACGCCGTGATCGGGCCGAACGGCGCGGGCAAGACCACGTTGATCGGCCAGCTCAGCGGCGAACTGCGGCCCGACGGCGGCCGCGTGCTGCTGGACGGCCGCGACATCACCCGCATGCCGGTGGAAAAGCGCGTGCGTCACGGACTGGCCCGTTCGTACCAGATCACGTCGGTCTTCAAGCCGTTCACGGCCTTGGAGAATGTGGTGATGGCGGTTCAAGCGCGGCGCGGCCACAGCTTCCGCTTCTGGCGCCCCGTGCTGTCCACCGCCGCGCTGACGGACCCCGCCCAAGACGCCCTGGCGCTGGCCGGCCTGTCCGCCCGCGCCCACACGCCGGCGGGCGAGCTTGCCCACGGCGAACTGCGCCAGCTGGAATTGGCGATGGTGCTGGCCTGCCAGCCGACCTTGCTGCTGCTGGACGAACCGATGGCAGGCATGAGTCAGCACGAGTCCGAAGCCATGACCCGCCTGCTGCTGCAACTGCGCGGGCAATACACGATCCTGCTGGTGGAACACGACATGCAAGCGGTCTTCGCGTTGTCAGACCGCATCACGGTCCTGGTGTACGGCCGGGCGCTAGCTTGCGGCACGGCCGACGACATCCGCAACAACCCGCAGGTGCGCGAGTGCTACCTGGGCAGCGAACGCGGCAGCCGCCGCGCGGCGGGCCAGCCCAATCCGGCGGTGCCCGCATGAGCGCCCTGCTGTCACTGCGGGGCGTCACCGCACACTATGGCGCCAGCCAGGCGCTGTTCGGCATCGACCTGGATATTGGGCCCGGTGAATTCGTGACCTTGCTGGGACGCAACGGCATGGGCAAGTCCACGACCGTGAAAACGGTGATGGGGCTGAACCGCGCGTCCCAAGGCAGCATCGTCTTCGACGGACGGGACATCAGCCGGCTACCCGCGTATAAGGTGGCGCAATGCGGCATCGGGCTGGTGCCGGAAGGACGCCACATCTTCCCCAACCTGTCGGTCCGCGAGAACCTGGTCGCCACCGCCCACAACCGCCAGGGCGCGCCGCAACCCTGGACGCTGGACCGGGTGTACGCGCTGTTTCCCCGCCTGTCGGAGCGCGCCCGTCACCTGGGCAGCCATCTGTCGGGCGGCGAACAGCAGATGCTGGCGATCGGCCGGGCGTTGCTGACCAATCCCCGCTTGCTGATCCTGGACGAGGCCACCGAAGGCCTGGCGCCCGTGGTGCGCGAAGAAATCTGGTCCGCACTGGACACGCTGAAGCAGACGGGGCTGGCGGTGCTGTGCATCGACAAGAACCTGGAACCGCTGCTGGCCACGGCCGACCATCACGCCATCGTGGAAAAGGGGCGCGTAGCGTGGACCGGCTCGTCGCAGGCATTCCTGGACGACGAAGCGCGGCTGCTGCAGTACCTGGGGGTTTAGGGTCTGCGCCCTTAGGTTCGCTGCGCGGGGAGCGCCACGCCCAAGCGTGCGCTCCAGTCCGCCATCTGGTCCCACAGCGCGGGCGGAACGGGGAGGCCGTGCTGCCGCCGTTCCGCCTGCGCGGCGGCCTCCGGGTCGCCCGGCATGCGAGGCGCACCGGGCGCCTGGGACAATTCCATCGCCATCGCCGCCACGACACCGGCCAATGCCGCGCCGCCGGCGAAACGCAACGGATCGATCACAATGAAGAACGCGCCCAACTCGCGCGGGCGATCCAGCGCGTCGTACATGGGCGAGATATGCGGTCCGAACGGATTGCCGTTCAAGGGCCCGCACAGCAGTTCGACCATCATGGCAAGGCCATAGCCCTTGTAGCCGTAGCGCTCGCCGCCCAAGGGGCGCAACGCACGGACGTGATCCGCGTCGACGCAATCATGCCCTTGCGCATCCACCGCCACCCCGGGCGGCAGCGTCACGCCGTCGCGCCGGGCGTTCATGACGCGGTTCCAGGGAATGGCGGTGGTGGCCATGTCCAGGCATAGCGGTTCGGCGCTCGCGCGCGGGAACGCCAGCGAAATGGGATTGGTGCCGAAGAATGCCTGATGGCCCCCAAAAGGCGCGGCGATCGAATCGGAATGCGTGAAGGCGATGCCGATCAGGCCTTGCGCAGCCGCCTTGCGGCTGTACAGTCCGATCGCCCCGCAATGCGATGAGTTGCTGACGCCGACTGCGGCAATGCCCGCGTCGCGGGCCATTTCCATCGCCAACGCATTGGCTCGGTGCGCCACCACGATGCCCTGCCCTTGGCCGCCGTGCAGTTGCGCGGTGCCGGGGCCGGTGCGATCGATGCGGATCTCGGGGCGAGCCAGGATGGAGCCGTGCGCCACGCGGTTCAGGTAATGGGGCAGCCGCGCAATGCCATGGGAGTCGATGCCCCACAGACTGGTCTGAGCCAGGCTTTCCGCCAGGCACCGCGCGTCCTCGTCGGTAAAGCCCTGGGCGCGCAGGCAGTCCTGCCCCCAGCGTTCCCATTCAACAGCATCCACTCGGCATTCCGCATTCATGCAGCACTCCTCAGGTAGCGGCCTCCACGGCGTGCATCACGCCATGCTGACGCAGAGTTTCCAGATGCGCGGCCAGCAGCGAGACGAATTCGGATGCGCCTCCCAGGTCGCCGAACACGGGTTTGAATCCCGACAGCACCATTGCGCGGCGGTGGGCCGCCTGCGACGGCGCCGACGCGCGGGCGGCCACGTCGGCGCGCGCCACCAGCTTGGCCAGGCGTGCCGCCATCGGATCCTGGATCTTGTAGCGGCCGCCCGACTCGTCTTCGCCGCGCAGGTAATGCAGCCAAGCCGCCACCGCCAGCGTCAGGCGCTGGATATCGTCGCCCGTCCGCAAGCGGTCGCGGATCGTGTCCAAGAGGCGCTGCGGGACCTTTTGCGATCCATCCATCGCCACCTGCGACGTCGGGTGCGGCAGCGCCGGGTTGGCGATGCGCGCCAGGAATCGGCGGCGGTATTCCTCCAGTCCGCTATCGGGAATACCCTTCAACGTCGGCGCGATCTCCAGCCGCATCATGGCGTCGACGAAACCGCACAGGGCGGGTGTTTGCACCGACTGGCAGATCGTCTGGTGCCCCAGCAACGCGCCCAGATAGGCAAAGGTGGAATGCGGGCCGTTCACCATGCGCAACTTCAGCCGCTCGTAGGGCGCGGCATTACGCACGAAGGTCGCGCCGCCGTGGCTTTCCCAAGCCGGCCGGCCCGCCGCGAACTTGTCTTCGATGACCCAGTTCATATAGGGCTCGCCCACCACCGGCCAGGCATCCTGCACGCCCAGGCGCTGGGTGATCCGCTGCCGGTCATCGTCGCCGGTGCCCGGCACGATGCGGTCGACCATGGAATTCGGGAAGGTGCAATGCGTGTCGATCCAGTGCGTCAGCCCCACATCCACCCGCAAGGCAAAGGCCAGCACCAGGCTGCGCAAGGTATCGCCATTGCCACGCAGGTTGTCGCAAGACAAGAGCGTGACGGGCGGCAGCCCGCGTTCGCGGCGCAGCGCCAACCCATAGACCAGAATGCCGATCGTGCTGCGCGGGCGGTGCGGGTTCTGAAGGTCGTGCAGGATGTCGGGGTCGTCCCAGCGCAAGTGGCCGGTAGCGGGCTCGTGGCTGTAGCCCTTCTCGGTCACGGTCAGGCTCACGATGCGGGTCTGCGGATAGGCGATCCGTTCCAGGACGGCGTTGGGATCTTCCTCGGCGACCATCACGCGCAGCACCGAGCCCACCACGCGCAGCTGTTCGCGTGTTTCGCCGTCGGGCCCGCCGTCGCGCAGGGCCAAGGTGTACAGGCCGTCTTGCGGCGTCAGCGCATCGCGGGTGGCGGCGCTGCGTAACGAGACACCCAATATGCCCCAACTGAGGTCGCCGCTGGCTTGCATGGCCAGATCCGTCATCACCGCCTGATGCGCACGGTGAAAGGCTCCCAGCCCCAGATGCACGATGCCGGGCGTGAGCCGGCTGCGGTCATAGATGGGTTTTTCCACGTCTGCGGGCAGGCGCGGCAACGACTCCGTATTCAAACGTTCAAGCATGGTTGACCAATGGCGTAAGGCGCCATGCACCTGTCGGATGACCGGCCAGTCGGCGCGCGGATGAGGATATCCGCTGACGCCGATTTCGTCGATATCGGCAGCGTGACCTATTGCAACGCCGGCGCCCGCCATGCCGCCGCTACATCACAGCGCCCAGCGCCCAGGGCACGAATTCGTTCTGGCCGTAGCCGTGCTCCTCGCTGCGCGTGCGCCGGCCCGAGGCGGTCTGCAGCATCAGCTGGAAGATGCGCTCGCCCATCTGCGCCACGCTCTGCGCACCATCCACGACCTCCCCGCAATTGATGTCGATGTCGTCGGCCTGGCGCTGCCACAGCGCGGTGTTGGTCGACAGCTTCAGGGACGGCGCCGGCGCACAGCCATAGGCGGAACCGCGCCCGGTGGTGAAGCAGATCAGGTTGGCGCCGCCTGCTACCTGCCCGGTGGCCGACACGGGGTCGTAGCCCGGCGTGTCCATGAACACCAGCCCGCGCGTGCGCACATGTTCGGCGTACTCGAACACGTCGGTCAGGTTGGTGGTGCCGCTCTTGGCGATCGCGCCCAGCGATTTTTCCAGGATGGTGGTCAGCCCGCCTGCCTTGTTGCCGGCCGACGGATTGTTGTCCATTTCAGCGTCGTTGCGGGCGCAGTAGTCTTCCCACCAGCGCACCCGGGCCAGCAGCTTGTCGGCCACGGCCGGTGTTTCGGCGCGGCGCGTCAGCAGATGCTCGCCGCCATAGATCTCGGGCGTTTCGGACAGGATGGCGGTGCCGCCGTGCCGCACCAGCAGGTCCACCGCCGCGCCCAGCGCCGGGTTGGCGCTGATGCCCGAATAGCCGTCGGACCCGCCGCATTGCAGGCCCACCGTCAGATGGCTGGCCGGCACGGGCTGGCGGCGCACCTGGTTGGTTTGTTCCAGCATCCGCTCCACCAACTCGATGCCGCGCGCCACCGTCTTGCGCGTGCCGCCGGTGTCCTGAATGTTGAAGGTGTGCAGCAGGCCGCTTTCGCGCAAGCCCTCTTGTTCCATCAGCCCACCGATCTGGTTGGTTTCGCAACCCAGCCCCACCACCATCAGCCCGCCGAAATTCGCATGGCGCGCATAGCCGCCCAGCGTGCGCCGCAGCACCCGCAAGGGTTCGCCTTCGCTGCCCGTGGCACAGCCCGCGCCGTGCGTCAGCGCCACCACGCCGTCCACGTTCGGACAGGACGCCAGCGCATCGGGGTGGATGTCGCGCCGGAAATGGTCGGCGATGGCGCGTGCCACCGTGGCCGAACAGTTCACGCTGGTCAGGATGCCGATGTAGTTGCGCGTGGCAATGCGCCCGTCGGCGCGCACGATGCCGTCGAACGTGGCCGGTTGCGCCACGTAGTCTGTCGCGTGCGCGCCCTGCCCCACGGCATAGTCGCGCTCGAAGTCCGAGAACTCCAGGTTCTGCGTGTGCACGTGCTGGCCCGGCGCAATGTCTTGCCGCGCCACCCCGATGATCTGGTTGTAGCGGCGCACGGGTTGGCCCGCCGCGATGGCGCGCACGGCCACCTTGTGGCCGGGCGGCACCAGGCCCTGCACCGTCACCCCTTCGCTTTCCAGCCGCGTGCCGCTGACCAGCTGACGCCGGGCGATCACGACGTTGTCGGCCGGGTGGATGCGTATCACTGCAGTGTCGTTCTGGGACATGAGAACTCCGGAAAGTAAGGGGTGCCAGCGGGTGCCTACCCGTCGATCAGCGCCGGATCCCAGGCATGGACCCGCTGGCGCTGTTCGCCCAGCCCGGCAATGCCCAGCTTCATCTCGTCGCCCGCCTTCAGGTAGACGGGCGCGGGCTTCTGGCCCATGCCCACGCCCGGCGGCGTGCCGGTGCTGATCAGGTCGCCCGGATACAGCGACATGAAGCGGCTGACATAGGCCACCAATTGCGCCACGCGGAACACCATCGTGCGCGTGCTGCCGTTCTGGTAACGCTTGCCGTTCACTTCCAGCCACATCTCCAGGTCTTGCGGATTGGGGACTTCGTCGGCGGTGGCCAGCCACGGACCGACGGGGCCGAACGTGTCGCAGCCCTTGCCCTTGTCCCAGGTGCCGCCGCGTTCGATCTGGTATTCGCGCTCGGAAACGTCGTTCACCACGCAGTAGCCCGCCACGTACTTCATGGCGTCGGCTTCGCTGACATAGCGCGCCGTCTCGCCGATCACCACGCCGAGTTCGACTTCCCAGTCGGTCTTGACCGAATCCTGCGGTAGCACGACCGGGTCGTTCGGGCCCACGACGGCGGACGTGGGCTTCATGAAGATGACCGGTTCGGCCGGTACGGCCAGACCGGATTCGGCGGCATGGTCGGCATAGTTCAGGCCGATGCAGATGAACTTGCCCATCCCGCTCCAGGGCGGCGCCACGCGGCCGGGGTTCGCCACCAGCGGCAGCGCGGACGTGTCCAGCGCGCGCAGTTCGGCAAGCTTGGCGCGCCCAAGCGTCTGCGCGGTGATGTCGGGCAGCACGCCGGACAGGTCGCGCACCTTGCCCTGGGCATCGATCAGGCCGGGCTTCTCGGCGCCCTTGGCGCCATAGCGCATCAGTTTCATAGCAGGTTCCTTGTTGCGGAAAAGGTTAAGCGTTCAATTGGACCAGCCGCCGTCGATCACTTGGGCGGTGCCCGTCGTGAAGGCGGATTCGTCGCTGGCAAGATACACCGCCAGCGCGGCGATTTCAGTGGTGCGCCCGATGCGGCCCATGGGCTGGCGCGCCGTGAAGGCGGCTTCCACCGCGGCAATGGATTGGCCGCTGGCCTGCGCCTGCGCCTCGATGCGCTGGCGCAACGACGGCGACTCCACCGTGCCCGGGCAGATGGCGTTGCAGCGAATGCCTCGGGCCACGAAGTCGGCCGCGACGGCCTTGGTCAGCCCGATGACCGCGGCCTTGGTCGCCCCGTAGGCGCAGCGGTTCGGCGCCCCTTTGATGCTGCCGGCCACCGACGCCATGTTGACGATGGAGCCCGACCCTTGCGCCAGCATGCCGGGCAGGCAGGCGCGGATCAGCCGGTACATGGACCGCACGTTCAGGTTGAAGGAAAAGTCCCAGGCGTCTTCGTCGCAATCCAGGATGGTGCCGGCGTGCACGAAGCCCGCGCCGTTGAACAGCACGTCGATGGCACCCGCGCTGTCGGCCAGCGCCTGGATGGCGCGCCCGTCCGTCACGTCCAGCACCTGGGTGCGGCAACCGGAGAGCGTTTGCAGCGCCCCCGCATTGATGTCCACGGCCAGCACGTCGGCGCCTTCCCGCGCGTAGGCCTCGGCCACCGCCCGGCCGATGCCCTGGCCCGCGGCGGTCACGATGGCGGTCTTGCCTTGCAGTCTTCCCGACATGAATGTGCTCCTGTTATTTGCCGGCCATGCCCATTGCGGTGGGCAGCCACAGCGTGATCTGGGGGATGTAGGTGATGGCGATCAGTGCCACGAACAGCGGCACCAGCCAGGGAAGGATGGCCATCGTGGTGCGCTCGACCGACAGGCGCGCCACGCGGGCCAGCACGAACAGCACCATGCCCATGGGTGGATGCAGCAGGCCGATCATCAGGTTCAGGGTCATGATCAGGCCGAAGTGGATCGGGTCGATGCCCAGCTTCAGTACGATGGGCAGCAGGATGGGCACCAGGATCGTGATGGCGGCGATGGTGTCGATGAAGCAGCCGACGATCAGGATCAGCACGTTGGCCATCAGCAGGAACACCCACTTGTTCTGCGTCACGCTCAGGATGGCGTCGGTCAGCGTCTGCGCCGCCTGCGTAGTAGTCAGCAACCACGCGAAGACGGACGCGGCCGTCACGATGAACAGCACCGAGGCCGTGGTCTCGATGGTGTCGAACGTGGCCTTGGCCAAGGTCTTGAACGTCATCGAGCGGTAGCGCACCAGCCCCAGGAACAGCGCCCAGATGACCGCGGCCACGGCGGCCTCGGTAGGCGTGAACCAGCCCAGCGTCATGCCCCCGATCAGGATCACCGGCGCCATCAACGCCATCACGGCCGAGAAATTGAAACGCCAATCCAGCGCCAGCAACGCGACGAACGCGATGCCGGTCGCCACGTTGGGCGACACGCCGGCCAGCGTCATCAGCCAGATGGACAAGGGAAAGGACAGCACGATCAGCACTTCCAGGCCTGCGCCGCCCAGCCGCTTCCAATTAAACGCCACGTCGCCGCCCCAGTTGTTGCGGCGGGCGTAATAGGCCACGGTCAGCATCATCAGGATCGTCAGCACGGCGCCCGGCAGCAGGCCCGCCAGGAACAGCGAACCGATCGACACGTTGGCCATCATGCCGTAGATCACGAACGGCAGTGACGGCGGAATGATGGGGCCCAAGGTCGCCGACGCGGCGGTGACGCCCACGGCGAATTCGGTCTCGTAGCCATGGTCTTTCATGGCCTTGATCTCGATGGTGCCCAGGCCGGCGGCGTCCGCGATGGCCGTGCCGGACATGCCGGCGAACACCACGGAGCCGATGATGTTCACCTGCCCCAGACCGCCGCGCATCCAGCCCACCAGCGCCACGGCGAAGTTGTAGATGCGCCCGGTGATGCCGGCGATGTTCATCAGGTTGCCGGCCAGGATGAAAAACGGCACAGCCAGCAGCGGGAACGACTCGACGCCCGCAATCATGCGCTGCGCGACCACCACGTCCGGCACGCTGCCAGAGATCAAAACAAACAACAGCGACGCGCCTGCCATGGACACCGCCACCGGCAGGCCCAGGATCATCAACAGCAGAAAGGTTCCAATCAGTGTGCCCATGTCTTGCTCCTGGAAAGGCACTGCGGATTCGTAAGGGTTTCGGTGCTGCGCAGCGATCCGGCGATCTCAGTCCTGCGACTCGTAGGCCGCGGGGTTTTCCAGGATCGAATAACCTTGCCGCCAGTTCTGCACGGACACTTGCAGCGATCGCAGGAACATCATGACGAAGCCCGCCAGCGCGACCCAGTAGACATAGGACTTGTTCCAGAACAGCGTGGTCATGGGCTCGTCGCCCACCAGCACGATGTAGCGGTAAGTCAGCCACACGGCATAGCCGAAGAAGGCCGTGCGCAGGATGTCGATCACCGTCGCCAGCACGCGGCCCACCCGCTTGGGCAGGTAGCGGTACAGGAAATCCACCTGGATATGGCGACAGGCCCGCACGCACATCGCAGAACCCAGGAACACCACACCGATCAGGCAGTACACCGCCAGCTCTTCGGTCCAGGCGTAGGAATCGTTCAGCACATAGCGGGAGAAGAACTGCAGGAAGACCAGCATCGCCATCGTCCAGAACATGGCCAGGCAGATCCAGTCTTCGGGTTGGTAACCCGCCAGGCTGACCTCGTGATGGTCGGCCTCCTCGAAGCTTTGGACGATCTCGTCCACGGACGTCTGGTGCGGGCCTGCCGCAGTGGCAGAGTGGCCGGGCGCAACGCTCGGGCCGTGGCTGGCGGCCGCCATCGGCGCCGCCTTCGCGTTCAAGTGCATGGGGTTCCCCTGGTCGGAATCGGGTGTTGGGCGGCGGGCCGCTAGGGCCCGCCCGCGCGGCTTACTTCACCGCCTGGATCTTTTCCCAATCCGACTTCTGATAGCCGTACTGCTCGAACGGCACCTTCTCCAGCACAGTCTTGCGGAAGTCTTCGACATTGACCTCTGCCACGTTCAGCCCGCGCTTCTTGAATACCTCGACCATCTTCTTCTCGCTCTCGGCGACTTCGGACGAAGCCTTTTCCGACGCCTGCTGGGCGACTTCGGAGAAGATCTTCTTGTCTTCGTCGGACAGGCTCTTCCACAGCTTGCCCGAGATCACGGTATTCAAGTGGTCGACGATGTGGCCCGTCAGGACGATGTTCTTCTGCACTTCGTAGAACTTCTTCGCCTCGATGGTGGTCAGCGGATTTTCCTGCGCTTCCACCGTGCCGTTCTGCAAGGCCAGATAAACCTCGGCGAACGCGATGGGCGCGGTGTTGGCTCCACAGGCGCGCGGCATCGCCAGGTACGCCGCCACGTCCGGCACTCGGATCTTCATGCCCTTCATTTCAGAGCACTTGGTGAAGGCGCGGTTGGAGGTGGTCTGGCGCGTGCCGTAATAGGTGGTCGCGACGATGTGATTGCCGCTTTTCTCGTCGTAGCCGCGGGTCAGCTCTTTGTAGATATCGCTCTTGGTATAGGCGATCAGGTGTTCGGGATTGCGGAATATGTAGGGGTAGTACGTGACGCCGATGCGGGGAAAGCTCTTGGCGGCAAAGCTGGACCCGGAAATGATCATGTCCACCGTGCCCAAGGTCAGCCCCTGGTTGATGTCGTTTTCCTTGCCCAACTGAGAGGCGGGATAGACATCGATGTGATAGCGGCCGTTGGTGCGTTTCTCGATCTCCTGGGCCGCCCACACCGACGAGGTATGGAAGGGTTCGGAGGTCTCGTACACATGCGCCCATTTCAGCTTGGTTTGCGCCAGCGCGCTGCCAGTTGCGGCAAGCAGCGCGGCGGCAAACAGCACTTTGATAGCGTTGCCTCGATTCATGATGTCTCCTCTCTCTGAGGTAGCGAGTCCGGCGACTGTCGTCACGCGCCGGCCCGCTTTATGTTTCACATGGGGATTTCACATACAGGTTGCACCTTCGTACAGCGACTACGGTTCCCCGATGGCGTCAAGACGCCGCCGGTTCTTTGCTATCGGCACGCAACGCGTCCGCGCCCGCCGGCCAACTGGCCGTCAAACGGTCGAACGAGCAAGAAAGATGGTGATGCATGGCGGCCCGCGCGGCGGTCTCGTCGCCGGCCGTGATGGCGGCGATGACGCGGCGGTGCTCGGTGATGGCGACGGCCCAGCTGTCGGGGTTCTCGAAGTAGTCGCCAAGCTTCACGGACAGGGGGTTGTGGCGTTCGTCGAACAGTTCGCCCACGACGCGGACCAGGACGGTGTTGCCCGCCATTTCCGCCACGCGCAGATGGAACAGGCGGTCGCCGCGGATGGGCACGCTGCCCGCCTGGGCCTCGTCTTCCATCGCACCCACTGCTTCCAGCAGGCCGTCAACCAGCGCGGGCACGGGGTTGCGGGCCGCCTGGGCGGCAAGTTCGCCTTCGATGGTCCAGCGTGCGCGGATGGTTTCCAGCGGGCTTTCGGCGGTCAGGCTGGCGCGCGGCGCGCCGGCCAGGCTCTGGACGTAGACGCCCGACCCCATGCGCACTTCCACCCACCCTTCGACCTCCAGCGCGATCAGCGCTTCCCGCACCGACGGCCGCGACACGCCCAGCTTCAGCGCCAGGTCGCGCTCGGGCGGCAGCCGGGCGCCGACCGGGAATTCGCCCGCCTCGATCAGCAACCTGAGCTGATCGGCGATCTGGCGATACAAGCGGCGTGGCTCGATAGTCTGGATCGGCATGGGAGTCGGTGGGTGGCAACGACGAAAAGGTAAAGTGGCCTTACCAATTGACCAGAATCGTGCGCCTGCCTTCGATCGGTCACAATTAGGGTTTGCCCATAGCGGCACGTCGCATCACGCGGGCAACCCTTATCTGTTAAAAAGCCGCCACACCCGGCCTTCTTCCGCATCCATGACCTACGACCCGCAACACTCGCCCTTTAAAAGCACCGGCGGCCTGCGCCGCATCCTGAATGCGCTGCGCTACTCCTGGCAGGGCTTGAAAGCGGCCGTCAAATACGAAGCTGCGTTCCGCCAGGAACTGGCGCTGGCCGTGCTGATGATCCCCGCCGCGTTCTTCCTGGGCCGCACCACCGTCGAGGTCTTTTTCCTGGTGGGCACGGTGATCATGGTGCTGGCGGCGGAATTGTTGAATTCCGCCATCGAGGCGCTGGCCGATGCGCTGTCCGTCGAACGCCACCCGCTGCTGGGGCGCGCCAAGGACCTGGGCAGCGCAGCCGTGATGCTGCTGCTGATCTTCGCCGGGGCGGTCTGGATCGGGGTGGCCATCAGCCGTTTCGTCATGCATTGACACGGGCGGCATCCCACGGGGGACGCGCCTGTCTTTATACTGGGAGCCATGATGCCTAAATCGACGTCAGCCCCCTCTCAACGCATCGTCATCGTCGGCGGCGGTGCCGGCGGCCTGGAATTGGCCGCCAAGTTGGGCCGGATCCATGGCCGCCAACACATCACCCTGGTCGACAGCCGCCCCTTCCATATCTGGAAGCCCTCGCTGCATGAAGCAGCCGCGGGCACCCTCGACATCCACCAGGAAGGCCTGTCCTACCTGATGCTGGCCCACATGAACGGCTTTTCGTTCGCGCAGGGCCGCTTGCTCAGCGTAGACCGGGCGCGCCGCCAGATCGTGGTGGACGCCGTCAACGATTCGCAAGGCCAGGAAGTCCTGCCCCGCCGCGATCTCGGCTACGACACGCTGGTGCTGGCCCTGGGCAGCACCTCCAATTTCTTCAATACGCCCGGCGCGGCCGAACACGCCGTCACGCTGGACACCACCGAAAACGCCGAACAGTTCCGCCTGACCATGCTGAAGGCGATGGCGCAGGTTGACCTGGCCAAGGTGCGCAATCCGTCGGCCCGGCTGGATCTGGTCATTGTGGGCGGCGGCGCCACCGGCGTCGAACTGGCCGTTGAACTGACCGAAGCCAGCCACGTCGTCAGCGCCTACGGCCTGCCGAACTTCCGCGCCGAACGCGACCTGGCCATCACGCTGGTGGAAGGCGCGCCGCGCATCCTGTCGGCGCTGCCCGAAAAGATCTCCGAAGCCGCGACCAACCGGTTGAAGGAACTGGGTATTGGCGTGGAAACGTCCTGCCGCGTCTCGGAAGTGACCGGCAACAGCGTGAGAACCGCGGACGGCCGCGAATTCCCCGCCCAGCTATGCATGTGGGCCGCCGGCATCAAGGGCCCCGCCCTGCTTGCCGACCTGGACCTGCCGCTGAACAAGCTGGGACAGCTGGAAGTGAACGAACGGCTGGAAACCGCCGATCCGCACATCCTGGCGCTGGGCGATTGCTGCTCGGTGCCCTGGCGCGACGGCCGCACGGTGCCCGCCCGCGCCCAGGCCGCGCACCAACAGGCCGATTACCTGGCCAAGAAGCTGACGGCGCGCCTGCGCAACACGGCAGAGCCCACCGGCCCCTACGTCTATCAGGATCACGGTTCGCTGGTGTCGCTGGGCCAGGACGCCGGGGTGGGCAGCCTGATGGGCAAGCTGGCCGGACGGGGACTGTTCGTAAGCGGTACACTGGCGCGCTTGATGTACATGAGCCTGCACCTGATGCACCACAAAGCGGTGCTGGGCATCTCTCGCACCGCCTCCCTGGCCCTGGCCCGCCTGCTTATGCGGCGCACGCGCCCCCGGGTCAAACTGCACTGAACTCCCCCATGAATTTCCTGCAAAAACTCGAACACGCCTGGACCACCAGCAACTCGCTCCTGCAAGTCGGGCTGGATCCCGATCCCCAACGCTTTCCGCGCGAATTGCAGGACAAGCCGGACGCCATCTTCCAGTTCTGCCGCGACATCGTCGACGCCACCGCACCCTACGCCTGCAGCTTCAAGCCGCAGATCGCGTATTTCGCCGCGCACCGCGCCGAAGACCAGCTGGAAGCGCTGTGCCAGCACATCCGCGACAAGCACCCGGACCTGCCCATCGTGCTGGACGCCAAGCGTGGCGACATCGGCTCCACCGCCGAGAACTACGCCCGCGAAGCCTACGAGCGCTACCAGGCGCACGCGCTCACCGTCAGCCCCTACATGGGCCTGGATTCCGTCGAGCCCTACCTGGCCTGGCGCGACCGCGGCGTGATCGTGCTGTGCCGCACGTCCAACCCCGGTGGGTCGGACCTGCAGTTCCTGAAGATGGATAACGGCGAACCGCTGTACCTGCACGTCGCAGGCCTGGTGGCCGACAAATGGAACGCCAATGGCCAGTGCGGCCTGGTGGTGGGCGCCACGTTCCCGAACGAACTGGCCGCCGTGCGCCAGCGCATCGGCGACGCCCTGCCCCTGCTGGTCCCGGGCATCGGCGCCCAGGGCGGCGACATCACCGCCACCGTGAACGCCGGCGCCAACGCCGCCCGCAGCGGCATGATGATCAACTCCTCGCGCGCCATTATCTACGCCAGCGGCGGCGACGACTGGCGCGAGGCCGCCGGCCGCGCAGCCATGGGCCTGCGCGACGCGATCAACGCAGTGCGTTGAATCAAAAAAAAACGGGTTGCGAACAGGCAACCCGTTTTTTTTCGACCTTAGCGGCGATTGACCGGCGCCCCCACGAACTCCAGCAATCCCCGCAACGCGAATTCCACCGCGGCCTGGCGCACTTGCGTGCGGTCTCCCGGGAACACGTGCGTCACGGCGCGGCTGGTGATGCCCTCGCCCACCCGCATCGCAAAACCGAAGCACACCATGCCCACCGGCTTGCCCGGCGTGGCGCCGCCCGGCCCGGCGATGCCGGTGGTGGACACGGCCACATGCGCGGCAGGCGCCATCAGCAACACGCCATTGGCCATCTCCAGCGCAACGGGTTCGCTGACCGCGCCGAAGTGATGCAGCGCGTCGGGAGAGACGTCCAGCTCTTCCACCTTGGCTTCGTTGCTGTAGGTGACGAATCCCCGCTCGAACCATTCGCTGGAGCCGGCGACCGACGTCATCGCGCCGGCCAGCAGGCCGCCCGTGCACGATTCCGCGGTGCCCAGCATCCAGCCATGGCGCCGCATCGAATCGCCCAGCCGTTCGGCCAGGCCGACGGTGGTGGCTTCAGTCAACTGGGCGGCCGACAGGTTCGACCGCGATCCCACTTCTTGTTGCTCGTTCATCCCAAGACTCCTGTGCGTGCGACCAGCGCCATCACCAGCAAGGCATAGCCGGCCGCCACGATATCGTCCCACATTACGCCGAAGCCGCCCTTGATATGGGCGTCGAAGAACTTGATGGGCGGCGGCTTGACGATGTCGAACAGGCGGAACAGCCCGAACGCCAGCAACTGCGACAACCAGCCAGCGGGCGTCAACCAGAGCACCAGCCAGAACGCCACCATCTCGTCCCAGACCATTCCGACATGATCCGGCTGCCCAAGTTCACGGCCGACGCGCTGGCAGGCCCAGCAACCATAAAGAAAGGCCAGCGCCAGGAACACGCCGATCGCCAGATCCGACGCGGCGGGCGCGGCCGCCACCCAGATGCCCCAGGCCAGCAAGGTGCCCCAGGTGCCCGAGGCCGGCCGGACGAGGCCGCTGCCCAGTCCAAAGGCGATCAGGCGGCCCGGATCGCGGCACACCCAGGACAGTGACGGATACACGGCCCGCGAGCGTTCACGCATGGACGGGGATGGCTTATCGGTAAGGGACATGGCGTTCCTGGGCCGTTGGTAGAGGGGGAGTGTCGGTAGGGGAACCGCTGCGGATCAGGCTGCGGGAAAGTGATCGAAACCGGCCGGCAGCGCGGTCATCGGCTGGCCCTGGCCGTCCAGCACGGTCAGGCCTGCCTGCGCCAGCGTGTGGCCCACCCGGGTCACGCGGGCATTGGCCGCGCGGGCGGCTTCCAACACAGCATCGCGGCGGGCGGCGGGCGCGGTAAAGCACAGCTGATAGACGTCGCCGCCGCCCAGCACGGCGCGGCGCAACAGCGCCTCGTCCATGCCCGCCAGGAGGGCCGTGGCCGCCGGCATCCGGGCGTATTCCAGACAAGCGCCCACCCGGCTGGCGGCCAGGATGTGGCCCAGGTCTTGCAGCAGCCCGTCGGACAGATCGATGGCGGCGTGCGCGATGCCGCGCAGCGCCAGCCCCAGCGCAACCTGCGGTTGGGGCCATTCCAGTGCGTCACGGGTCGCGGCCAGCAAGGGAGCATCGGCCGGATACTGGCCGTCCAGCAGGCGATAGGCCACGTCGGCCGCGCCCAGTTCGCCCGATACCCAGATATCGTCGCCCGCCTGCGCGCCGTCGCGCCGCAGCGCCTGGCCGGCGGGCAAGGCGCCGAACACGGTGACGCTGATCGCCAGTTCATGCGCGCTGCGCGTGGTGTCGCCGCCGACCAGCGGGCAGCCATGGGCATCGGCCAAGGCGTGAAATCCGTCCGCGAACGCAGCCAGCCAGGGCTCGTCCAGGCGCGGCAAGGCCAGCCCCAGCACGCAGCCAATCGGCCGGGCGCCCATGGCGGCCAGGTCAGACAGGTTCACGGCCAGGGCCTTGTGGCCCAGGGCGCGAGGATCCACGTCGGGAAAGAAATGCCGGCCTTCCAGCAGCAGGTCCGTGCTGGTGGCGACCTGTTCGCCGGGGGGCACGGGAAACAGGGCGCAATCGTCGCCCACGCCCAGCAGGCCCGCCGGTGCGGTCCGGGTGAAATAGCGCGCGATCAGATCGAATTCGGACGCCACGGCAACTCCGAGAAGCCGGTCGGGAAACCGGCGGTGAAACAAGCCGAAGGGGTCAGACGCAGGCCACGCCTGGCGCACCGGCTAGGGTACGCGCAGGGCGGCATGCGCCTGACCCCTTCGGAGTCCGGCAAGCGCGGGTCAGCGCCGCTGTTGGGCGGCGGCCTGGACCTCGTTCGCACGCACGTCGGCAGCCAGCTTGTCGAGCACGCCGTTGACGAACTTGAAGCCGTCGGTGCCGCCAAACGATTTGGCAAGCTCAACGGCTTCGTTGATGGCGACCTTGTACGGCACTTCGACATGATGAATCAGTTCGAAGCTGCCGATCAGCAGGATGCCATGCTCAACGGGCGACAGCTCGGCCAGCGGGCGGTCGACGTAAGGCGTGAACCGCTCGCGCAGCGCGGGCGCTTCGCGCAGGACGCCGTGCAGCAAGGTCTTGAACCACTGCGCGTCGGCCTCGGAAAAATCCTCGGTGTCGCGCAGGTGGGCATCGATCTCGCCGGCGTCTTGCGTGCCTTCGCCACCGCGCAGCAGCCACGCGTACACGCCCTGCAACGCGAATTCGCGTGCACGGCGGCGGGCGCTGCGCGCATTGGCGCGGGCTTGCGCCGCGCTATCAGCGCTGGTCGTCGTCTTCTTCGTCGTCAAAATCTTCGTCCTCGTCTTCGTCGTCTTCGTCTTCTTCCTCGGGTTCCAGCGCCGCCACCAGGTTGGCCATTTCAACGGCCACCTGAGCGCAATCGCGGCCCTTGCCGGCGGCGCGGGCTTGCGCCTGCTCGTCGGTGTCGACGGTCAACACGCCGTTTGCGACGGGGATGCCGGTTTCCAGGGAGATACGGGTGATTGCCATGGCCATTTCATTGCTGACCACTTCAAAGTGATAGGTCTCGCCACGGATGACGGCGCCCAGCGCGATCAAGGCGTCGAATTCAAACGTTTCGGCCATGTGGGACAGGGCCACGCCCAGTTCCAGGGCGCCGGGAACGGTGGCGACCATCACGTCGCGCTCGTCCACGCCCAGTTCGGCCAGTTCCTTCAGGCACGCTTCGAGTTCGGCCTGGCCGATTTCTTCATTGAAGCGGGCGCGTACGATGCCGATGTGCAGCCCTTCGCCGTTCAGGTCGGGGGTAAGGATGTAAGGGTTCATGTGTCGGCCTTCAGTGTGTTGCGGGAGTATTCTGCGGGTCGCAATCGTAACCCGTAATGGTGAGCGAAAAGCCCGCCATGCTGGGCATCTTGCGCGGCCGGGCCAGCAGCTTCATCTGGCCCACATTCAGGTCGCGCAGGATCTGGGCGCCGATGCCGTAAGTGCGCAGACCGAAACGGTCCGTGCTGGCGGCCGCGTCGGCCTGGGCCTTCGGGTCATTCCAGCCGGCGATCTGGCCGAACAGGTGCTCGGTGGACGATTGGCAGTTCATCAACACCAGCACCCCGGCCGGAGCGGCTGCAATGGCCTGCAGGGCTTGCGCCACGCCCCAGCTGTGCGGGCTGGCGCCGGTATCCAGCACGTCCAGCACCGAGGCCGGCTCGTGCACGCGCACCAGCGTTTCGACGTCGGGGCTCACGTTACCATGCACCAGCGCCAAATGGGCGGAGCCGGTAGCCGCGTCTTCATAGGCCACGGCCTCGAAGGTGCCCCAGGCCGTCTGCATGGGACGCTTGCCCACGCGCTTGACGATGGATTCGTGTTCGCTGCGGTATTGGATCAGGTCGGCAATCGTGCCGATCTTCAGGTTGTGCTGGCGGCCGAATTCCACCAGGTCCGGCAGGCGGGCCATGGTGCCGTCCGGCTTCAAGATTTCGCAGATCACCGCGGCGGGCGTCAGGCCGGCCATGGCGGTCAGGTCGCAGCCGGCTTCGGTGTGGCCGGCGCGCACCAGCACGCCGCCGGGCACCGCCCGCACGGGGAAGATGTGGCCAGGCTGGACCAGGTCGGCCGGCTTGGCGTCGCGTGCCACCGCCACCTGGATGGTGCGGGCGCGGTCGGCGGCCGAAATACCGGTTTCGACGCCCACGGCGGCTTCGATCGACTGCGTGAAATTGGTGCCGTATCGCGTGCCGTTACGGGCCGCCATCATGGGCAGCTCGAGTTGGCGGCAGCGCTCTTCGGTCAGCGTCAGGCATACCAGGCCGCGGCCGTGGGTCACCATGAAGTTGATGGCTTCAGGCGTGACGAATTCGGCGGCCATGACCAGGTCGCCTTCATTTTCACGGTCTTCTTCGTCAACAAGAATGACGATACGGCCGGCGCGCAGCTCGGCGATGATCTCGGCAACCGAAGCGATACCGAAGGATTCCGGCTCGGAGCCGGGCAAAGAGGACAACTGGACGGACATGGCGGGCACGCAAACCAGGCGGGAAAGCCCGGATTTTACCGCCCCTGGCGCCGGATCCCCTATCGGGCCGCCAGAACGGCGTCCAGCCGGGGCATCCGGTTAAACTTTCGGCCGGAGATCCCCCCATAAAAATCACGTCCCCAACGAGGAAAAGCCCCATGCAAGCCCTTGCGGCCATGCCTTTGACCGTCGCCGCGGCGGTTCGCGTCGTCCTGACCGACATCGACGACACGCTGACCACCGAAGGCCGCCTGCCGGCCGACGCCTACGCCGCGCTGGAGCGCCTGGAACAGGCGGGCATCCAGGTGGTGCCGATCACCGGCCGCCCAGCTGGCTGGTGCGACCATATCGCCCGCATGTGGCCGGTGCGCGCCGTGGTGGGGGAGAACGGCGCCTTCTACTACGCCTACGACCGCCAGGCCCGCCGCATGACGACCCATTACTGGACGGACGCCGCCTCGCGCCAGGCCAGCCGCAAGCAGCTCGACGCGATCCGCGACCGCGTGCTGGCCGAAGTGCCGGGCTCGGCCGTCGCCAGCGACCAGGACTACCGCGTGGCCGACCTGGCCATCGACTTCTGCGAAGACGTACCCGCCCTGCCCGACTCGGCCGTTAGCAAGATCGTCCAGATCTTCCACGACGCCGGCGCCCAGGCCAAGGTCAGTTCGATCCACGTCAACGGCTGGTTCGGCGACTACGACAAGCTGACCATGACCCGCACCATGTTCCAGCGCGAATTCGGCGCGGACGTGGCCAGCGCCCTGGACAGCACGCTGTTCATCGGTGATTCGCCCAACGATGAACCCATGTTCGCGTACTTCCCGATCTCGGTCGGCGTGGCCAACATCCAGGCCCAGCTGCATCGCCTGACGCATCGCCCCGCCTTTGTCGCCGCTTTCCACGGCGGCGCGGGTTTCGTCGAAATGGCGAACCGGCTGCTGGCGGCCCGCCAGGCCCCGCAGCCGCACGCGCAACCGGCCTGAGGTCCGCACCGTGGCCACCACCAAGACTCCCGCCCCCGCCGCCAACGACGGCCGCCGCAGCATCCAGTCCATCGAAGTGGGCGTGCCGCTGCTGGCCGCCCTGGTCGACGCCGCCAAGCCCCTGACCCTGCGCGACCTGGCTGCGGGCGCCGGCATGACGTCCGCCAAGGCGCATCCCTACCTGGTCAGCTTCATCCGCGTGGGCCTGGTGCAGCAAGACGCCATCACCGGCCAGTACGAGCTGGGCCCCTTCGCCTTGCAGATGGGCCTGGTCAGCCTGCAACGGCTGGACCCGGTGCGCATCGCCATGCCCGAGATCGCCAAGCTGCAATCCGAGATCGGCCATACGCTGGGCATCGCGGTGCTGGGCTCGCACGGGCCCACCATGATCCACATGACCGAAGCCAGCTACCCGGTGCACGTGAACATGCGCAAGGGCACCGTGATGTCCATGCTGCACACCGCCACCGGCCTGGTATTCGCGGCCTGGCTGCCGCCCAAGGTCAGCGAGCACTACATCGCCCGCGAAGAAGGCGACACGGCCGTCATCGCCAGCGTGCCGCCCCCGCGCAAGGCCTCGCGCGCCAACATCGAAGCCCAGTTGGCCGACATCCGCGTGCACGGCATGGCCCGCGCGCTGGGCAACCCGCTGCCGGGCGTGGACGCCTTGTCGGTGCCCGTGTTCGACAACACCGGCAACATCGTCCTGGGGCTGACCAGCCTGGGGCCCACGGGCCTGTTCGACGTGAGCTGGGACGGCGCCATTGCCCGGCCGCTGCTGGCCTGCGCGCAGGAGATCTCGCGCAAACTCGGCTACCGGGCCTGACACGGAGTTGGCTCGGGCCTGGCCCCGGGTCCGGATCGGACCCGGTGTCGGACTTGTTCGATTGATCGCAAACAAACGAACATAAAGCGAACAATTCGAACAAAAGACGAAAAGAAAGGCAGGGACTTTCCCAAGTGTGCCCGTCCCCGCTTGTGTGGTTGAATTCAGCAAATATTCAAATTCATCCCACAAGAGGAGACAAACCATGCACGCAATGCGTCTATTGCAAGCGGCCGCCCTGGCCGCGTTCGCCGTTGGCGGCACCGCCGCCCACGCCGCCGACACCTGCTCCAACCGGGGCGACCTGGACCAGATGTATTGCGACGCCAATAACGATCTGGTGGCCGATACCCCCACCGACGCCTCCAAGCAGAAGACGCCGTCGACCCTGGTGTTCACCTACACCCCGGTCGAAGACCCGGCGGTCTACGAAGACATCTTCAAGCCGTTCACCAAGCACCTGTCCGAATGCACGGGCAAGCGCGTCGTGTTCTACCAGGTGCAAAGCAACGCCGCGGAAATCGAAGCCATGCGCTCGGGCCGCCTGCACGTGGGCGGCTTTTCGACCGGCCCGACCGCGTTCGCCGTGAACATCGCCGGCGCCGTGCCGTTCGCCGTCAAGGGTTACGCCGACGGCTTCCAGGGCTACAACCTGATCGTCATCGTGAAGAAGGACAGCCCCTACCAGAAGCTGACCGACTTGAAGGGCAAGAAGTTGGCGCACACCGCGCCGTCCTCGAACTCGGGCCACATGGCGCCCGTGGCGCTCTTCCCCAAGGAAGGCCTGACGCCGGACAAGGACTACAAGGTGGTCTTCTCGGGCAAGCACGACCAGTCCGTCATGGGCGTGAACTCCGGCGACTACGACGCCGCCGCCGTGGCCTCCGATGTGTTCAAGCGCATGGTCGAACGCGGCCAGGTCAAGGAAGCCGACTTCCGCGTGATCTACAAGAGCGAGAAATTCCCCACCTCGTCGTTCGCCTACGCGCATGACCTGGAGCCGAAGTTCCGCGACCAGATGCTCAAGTGCTTCTACGACTACCGCTTCCCCGCGGAAATGTCGAAGGCCTTCGACGGCGCCGACCGCTTCTATCCGGTGACCTATCAGAAGGACTGGGCCATCGTCCGCCAGGTGGCTGAATCCGGTGGCGAAAGCTTCAACCGCGCCGCCTACGACCGCGAATCCGCCAAGAGCAAGAAGTAATCCAGCATGACGACGTCGCTACGCATTTCCGGCCTGGTCAAGGAATACCGGGCCGGCCGGCCGGTTCTCAATGGCATCAACCTTGAAATCGCCGGTCAAGGCCTGACCGCCATCATCGGCCCTTCCGGCACCGGCAAGAGCACGCTTCTGCGTTGCATCAACCGCCTGATCGAACCCACCCAGGGCGAGATCGTGCTGCAGTCCAAGGACGGTTCCGTGGATCTGGCTCGCGTGCGCGGCGCGTCGCTGCGCCGCGCGCGCCGGCGCATCGGCATGGTGTTCCAGGAATACAACCTGGTCGAACGCCTGACCGTCATGGAAAACCTGCTGACGGGGCGGCTGGGCTACACCTCCGCCCTGAAGGCCTGGATGCGCCGCTTCGAACCCGAAGACATCGAGCATGCCTACAAGCTGCTGGATACCGTCGGCCTGGCCGGCTTTGCCGACCAGCGCGCCGATGCGCTGTCGGGCGGCCAGCGCCAGCGGGTGGGCATCGCCCGCGCGCTAATGCAGCGCCCGCAGCTGCTGCTGGCGGACGAACCGACGTCATCGCTGGACCCCAAGACCTCGGTGGAAATCATGGAGCTGCTGTCCGTTCAGGGCAGCGCCACCGGCATTCCCGTCATCGTGAACATCCACGACGTCGAACTGGCGCGCCGCTACGCCACCCGCATCGTCGGCATGTCCGGCGGACACGTGGTGTATGACGGCGACGGCCAGGGCCTGGACGCGACCATGCTCAAGACGATCTACGGAGGCGAGTCTTGGCTGGAATGACGCATCCCCGGGGCAACCGCCCCTTCGCCATGTCCGGGCGCGCCAAGGCGGGCCTGGTGTTGCTGGTGATCTACACCATCTACGCCGGCGCGCAGCTGGATTTCAGCTGGGCACGCTTCGAAACCGGCATGGGACACGCGTCGACGTTTCTTTCGCGCATGTTCCCGCCCAATTTCGAAAAACCCGCGACCTTGTGGAAAGGCATCGCGGAAAGCCTGGAAATCGCGGTGCTGGCCTCGGTGCTGGGCATCCTGTTTGCGCTGCCCGTGGGCCTTTTGGGCGCGCGCAACATGATGCCCGCCTGGGTCTCGTGGCCCGCGCGTTCGCTGGTGGCGCTGTGCCGCGCCCTGCACCCGGTCATCGTCGCCATCCTGTTCGTCAAGGCCGTGGGCTTTGGCGCACTGGCCGGCATCCTGGCGCTGACGGTGGCCTCCATCGGCTTCATCGGCAAGCTGTTCACCGAGGCCATCGAAGAGATCTCGCTCAAGCAGGTGGAAGCCGTGCGCGCAAGCGGCGCCTCGTTCGCCAACGTCATCATCTTCGGCGTGCTGCCGCAGGTGTTCGCCCGCTTCATCGGCTTTGCGACCTACCAGTTCGACTCCAACCTGCGCAACTCCACCATGGTGGGGATCGTGGGCGCGGGCGGCGTGGGCGGCACACTGTTCTCGGCCTTCCAGCGCTTTGATTACGACTTCGTCAGCGCCATCCTGCTGACGCTGATCGCCATCATCATGCTGGGCGAAATCATCGCAGGCTTCGTGCGCGCCGTGTTCCTGGACAACCTGGGCTTTGACCGCATCCTGCAAGGCCGCTTCGCAGGCGCCCGCGGCATCGGTTCGACCAAGCCGCCGGCGGCGCGCAAGGCGGAGGTGGAAGAATGAACGTCCATGCCTCCACCCTGAACCCGGCGGGTTCGCCGCGCGTGTGGCAGCGCTACAGCATGGGCCAGCGGCTGCTGCGCTTCGCGCTGTACCTGCTGGTCGTGGCCGCCATCGTCCAGGCCATCCGCGGCGTCGAAGTCATACCGGAGTTCCTGTATGACGCGCCCGAGCAGATGGCCGACCTGTTCCGCCGCATGTGGCCGATCGACTGGGCCTACTACCCGGACGGCGTGCACAACGCGCTGATCGAAACGCTGCACATCGCCACGCTAGGCACCATCCTGTCCGTCATCATGGCGGTGCCGGTGGGCCTGCTTGCGGCCAACAACCTGACGCCAAGCAAGACCATCAACATGCTGGCCCGGCTGATCCTGGTGTCCAGCCGCTCGGTCAATTCGCTGGTCTGGGCGCTGTTGTTCATCGCCATCTTCGGGCCGGGCGCGCTCGCCGGCACACTGGCCATCGCGTTCCGCTCGATCGGCTTCGTGGGCAAGCTGGTGGGCGAAGCCATCGAGGAAGCGCAGCGCGGCCCCATCGAGGCCGTGACCGCCACCGGCGCCAGCAAGGCATCGGTGCTGTGGTACGCCTACTGGCCGCAGATCCGCCCGGCGTTCTGGTCCATCGTGCTGCTGCGCTGGGACATCAACGTGCGCGAATCGGCCGTGCTGGGCCTGGTGGGCGCCGGCGGCATCGGCATGGCGCTGGACACCGCGTTGAACCTGTTCCAGTGGGACCGCGTCGCGCTGGTGCTGGCCGCGATCTTCGTTGTGGTCGTATTGGCCGAAATCATCATCACCCAGGCGCGCAAACGCATTCTTTAACCGCGTCCCCGTTTTACGCTTGTCGGTTTCCCCTGACCAGCGCTCCTTGGCGCCGCCCTTGTAAAAGGGGCGGCGTTTTTTCTTGCCCGGCGGGCGCCTCCGCTTGTCCGCGACGCGCGTTCACGTCTATGCTCAATGTGAACAAAATATGAACCGTCATCAAATCCCGCCCCCCGGTTGATTAAGATCTCGGCTTTTGCCGTTGGACACCCACCGCCATGTCGGAACAGGAATTGAAACTGCACGTGCCCACGGCTTCGCGCCAGGCCGTGCTGCGAGAGATCAAGCAACGCGAGGCCACGCGCATCCGCCTGCATGCCATGTATTTCGACACGCCCGAACGCGAACTCGCGCGGGCGCGCATCGCCATCCGGCTGCGTCAGGAGGGCCGCGACTGGGTCCAGACGCTGAAGATGCCCGGCATCAACGCCATCACCCGCATTGAACTGAACCACCCGCGCCCCGGCCCCGTGCTGGACCTGTCGGTGTATGCGGGCACCGAAGTCGAAGCCGCGCTTGCCGCCGTCAAGGGTGAACTTGGCCTGCGCTACGAAACCGATGTGCAGCGCCTGCTGCGCAAGGTCCGCACGCGCTTTGGCACCGTAGAGCTTGCGTACGACACCGGCATCCTGCGCGCCGGCGCGTTGGAACTGCCCATCTCGGAACTGGAATTCGAACTGGTGTCGGGCCGCCCTGCCGCCATCTTTGCCAGCGCACGTGGCTGGCAGCAGCGCCACAGCCTCGTGCTGGATCCGCGCAGCAAATCCGAACGCGGTGACGCGCTGGCCCAGTTGGCGCAACGCCTGGCCGATGTGGACGCCCTTCCCGGCGACGATCTGGAAGCCCGCCGCGCCCAGGCCATCGCCCAGTTCTGGGCGCCGCGCGGCGCGGCCGCCGTGAAGCTGCGCGACGATATGACGCCGTCGCAGGCAATGGGCCGCATCGCTGCGGAATGCCTGGACCAGATTGCGCGCAACGCCGCGGTGCTGGCCGAGGTGGACACGGAAGGCGTGTACCGCGCCGGCAACTCCGAACACGTGCACCAGTTGCGCGTGGGCGTGCGCCGCCTGCGGTCGACCTGGAAACTCTTCGACGGCTGGATCGCGCCGGTGCCTGACGCCATGCTGCAAGGCGTGCGCACGCACTTCGCCGCCTTCGGCGCCAACCGCGATCAGGACGTGCTGAACGAAACCGTGGCGCCCGCGCTGATCCGCGCCGGCATGCCCGTGATTCCGATGGAAGCCGCGCCGCCCGAACAAGACGCCCAGACCATTGCCGGCGGCAAGGCCTTCCAGGCCTGGTTGCTGGAACTGCTGGAGTGGAGCCTGGATGTGCCGCCTGCGGTGCCCGCCGGCAATGGCCAGACCATCGCCAACGGCACGCCCAGCGACGCGGCGCCCGAGCCAGCCATCCGCCTGGAAGGCGGCGTGGCCGGCCCCAGCGTCAAGCCCACCATCATCCCCATGCTGGCGCCGGAACCCGATCCGCAGCGCCTGCACAAGCAATTGGCACGCCGCCTGCATCGCTGGCACAGCAAGGTGGCCGACCAGGGCACGCAGTTCGCCACGCTCGACATCCCCACTCGCCACGAACTGCGCAAGCGCGGCAAGCGACTGCGCTACAGCCTGGCGTTTGCGGAATCGCTGTTGCCCTCGGGCAAGCTGCGCGGCTACCGCAAGCTGCTGTCCAAGGTGCAGGACGTGCTGGGCGAAATCAACGACTTGGCCGTCGCCAAGGAATACTACGAGTCGTGTACGGCCACGCACCCGCAAGCCTGGTTCGCGCTGGGCTGGATCAGCGCACGCCTGGACGAGCTGGCCGACGAAGCGCAGAAAGCCTTCGATAACCTGGCGCGCAGCAAGCCGTTCTGGAAGTAAAACGCCGCATGTCGCGCCATGGCCCGGGCGGCCATGGCGGGCGCGCGCGTTTACCGCAGCGGTAAGTCAATCGTTGAATACGTTTTCACTTCGACACGCATCTAGCACCGCGTTTCAAAAAAAGCGGCGCGCACAGCAACGGGTCAGCTGGCTGTCAAAAGAACGACATCCGACGCGCCAATACTGGATCGCTGTCGTCCGGCCTGCATGCGCCGGGCGCTCTCGTGGCCCGCAGCATCCGCCCGACATTCGTCCTGTGTGACGGCAACGGCCCCTGCGGGCCGTCAGCCCATCCACACCTGACCGAACCATGGAACCCACTTCCCACTTGCTCGCCCATGCAAGACGAGGCCTCGCGGCCTTTTGTGCACTGTCGCTCGTGTTTTCGCTGTCCGCTTGCGGCGGCGACGACAACGATTCGGACGAACCGGCTCCTCCCCCGCCTACGACGCCCACCACGCCACCCGCCGCGTGCGCGTCGCACTGCGCCCCATGAGCCCGTTCCCCTCCGACCTTCAACGACAGAGAAGCCTATGACGTTCGACGCCTCAAAGAGAAAGTTCTTTAAGACCACGCTGGGAACCACGGCCGCCGTAAGCGCCTTGTCGATGTTTCCGCCCAGCATCCGCCGCGCCCTGGCCATTGAAGCCAGCAGCCCGACCGGCACCATCCAGGACGTCAAGCACGTCGTGATGCTGATGCTGGAAAACCGTTCGTTCGACGGCTACTTCGGCACCTTCCCCGGTGTGCGCGGCTTCGGCGACCGCTTCCCCATTCCGCTGGCCAACGGCAAGTCCGTGTTCCACCAGACGCGCAGCGACGGGACCGAAGAGCTGCCCTATCACCTGGACACGACGCTGGGCAACGCCCAGCGCGCCGGCAGCACGCCGCACTCGTGGCCCAATTGCCAGGCGGCCTGGGATCATGGCCGCATGAACAAGTGGCCCAGCGCCAAGCAGCCGTTGTCGATGGGCTATTACGAGAACGCGGAAGTCCCGTTCCACCGCGCGCTGGCTGACGCCTTCACGCTGTGCGACAACTACCACTGTGCGATGCACGCGGGCACCATCCCCAACCGCCTCTTCTTCTGGACCGGCACCAACGGCCCGTCCGGCGACAACGTGTCGGTGGTGATGAACGAAATGAACGACGGCGCCGACGTGGGCCCATCCACCGAAGGCTGGACGTGGACCACCTACGCCGACCGCCTGCAAAAGGCCGGCGTCAGCTGGAAGGTCTACCAGAACATCCCGGACAACTTCGGCTGCAACGAGATGATGAGCTTCCGGCACTGGCGCGCCGAGATCGAAAAGATGCCGGCTGACCGGCAGGTGACCAACCAGGGCGGCCCCGCCTACAACCCCGCCATCGACGACCAGTACAGCCCGTTGGCCAAGGGCTTCGGCAACACCATGCCCGACGGCGGCTTCCTGCAGAGCCTGCGCGACGACGTCATGAACGGCACGCTGCCCGAGGTGTCGTGGATCATTCCGCCGGCCGCATACAGCGAACACCCCGGCCCTTCCAGCCCCGCCAAGGGCGCGTGGTACATCCAGGCCGCGCTGGACGCCTTGACGCAATCGCCCGAGGTCTGGAGCAAGACGGTGTTCCTCGTCACCTACGACGAGAACGACGGCTTCTTCGACCACATGCCCACGCCGTCCGCGCCGTCACGCAACGACGACGGCAGCTTGGCGGGCAAGTCCACGCTGACGGACGCCGAGATGGCGTTCGAGTACTTCACGTACCCGCCCGCCACGCCCAAGCAACTGACCGCCGACGGCAAGCCGTTCGGTCCCGGCATGCGCGTGCCGATGTGGGTGATTTCGCCGTGGAGCCGTGGCGGCTGGGTCAATTCGCAGGTGTTCGACCACACCTCGGCGCTGCGCTTCCTGGAGCAGCGCTTCGGCGTCATCGAGCCCAACATCAGCGCATTCCGCCGCGCGGTTTGCGGCGACCTCACCTCCACCCTGAATTTCGTGTCGCCCAACAGCGCGGCGCTGCCGACCTTGCCGGGCCGCACGACCAAGACGGATGCCGACGGGCTGACGACCTGGCAGGAAGCGCAGCCCGCCATCGCCGTCCCCACGCAACAGACGCTCGCCAAGCAGGCGCCCGGCACGCGCCCGTCGCGCGCCCTGCCCTACGAGCTGCACACGAGCGCCCGCGAAGACGCGCGCGAGAACCGCGTAAGGCTGCTGTTCGCCAACGCCAGCAGCAGCCAGGCGGCGGCCGTCTTCCATGTGTACGACAAGCTGCACCTGGACCGCATTCCCCGCCGCTATGTGGTCGAGGCGGGCAAGTCGCTGGACGATGCCTGGGACGTCTCCGGCGACAGCGGCAAGTACGACCTGTGGGTGCTGGGGCCGAACGGCTATCACCGCGCCTTTGCGGGTGATCTGATGCAGACGGGCGGCGCGCAGCCCGAGATTCAGGTTTGCTACGTGCCTTGCGACGACCCGCAGGTGCAAGTCAAGCTGCACAACAACGGCAGCCAGGCTTGCAAGTTCAACGTGCGCGCGATGGCGTACCGCAGCGACGGCCCCTGGACCGCCACCGTGCAACCGGGCCAGACCGGCGAACTGAGCTGGCGGGTCGGCGACAGCGGCCATTGGTACGACTTTGCGGTGGCCTGCGAGGGCCACGGCGCATTCCAGCGCCGTTTTGCCGGGCGCATGGAAACGGGCAAAGACGGCGTCAGCGACCCGGCGATGGGCCAAGTCGGCTAAGGCTTGATTCAGCGCCAATAGAAACGGGGCGGCGCTTGCGCGCCGCCCCGTTTTTGTTCCTTCTGCGGGTAGCTCAGTCCGACAGCAAGGCCGCGGCGAACTCGTCCGCCACGAACGGCTGCAAGTCTTCCAGGCTTTCGCCCACGCCGATCCAGTAGACCGGAATCGGGCGTACGCCCTGGCTGCCCGCCGCGACCGCTGCCAAGGTGCCGCCCTTGGCGGTGCCGTCCAGCTTGGTCACGACCAGGCCCGTCAGCGTGATGGCCGCGTCGAACGCACGGATCTGCGCCAACGCGTTCTGCCCGGTGTTGCCGTCCACCACCAGCAGCACTTCATGCGGTGCGGTGGCGTCCGCCTTGCCGATGACGCGGCGGATCTTCTTCAGTTCTTCCATCAGGTGCAGTTGCGTGGGCAAGCGGCCGGCGGTATCCACCATGACCACGCCCATGCCGCGCGCGCGGCCCGCGTTGACCGAGTCGAACGCCACGGCGGCGGGGTCGCCGCCATCCTGCGCGATCACGCTGACGTTGTTGCGGCTGCCCCATTCCACGAGCTGTTCGCGCGCCGCGGCGCGGAACGTGTCGCCCGCGGCCAGTAGGACGCTGGCGCCCTGGCGTTGGAACGTGTGGGCCAGTTTGCCGATGGACGTCGTCTTGCCCGCGCCGTTCACGCCGGCGATCATCACCACCAGCGGCTTCGCGCGAGTCAGGTCAAACGCGCGCTCCAGCGGACGCAGGTGATCGGCCAGCAACTGGCGCAGCGCCGTCTTCACCTTGGCCGGGTCTTCAATGCGTTCCTTCTTGACGCGCGCACGCAGCGCGGTCAGCAGCTTCTCGGTGGCCTCGAGGCCGGCATCGGCCATAATGAGCGCCGATTCGAGTTCCTCGAACAGGTTTTCGTCGACCTTGACGCCGATGAAGATGCCGCCAATGCTCTGGCCGGTGCGCGACAAGCCCTGCTTCAACCGCGACAGCCACGAGGCCTTCTTGGGCGCCTCGGCGGCAACGGGTTCAGCGGCGGGAGGCGGCGCAGGCACAGGGGCCGGCGCCGGGGTGATTGCCGCAACTGGCGGCGCCGGAGCCGGCGTGGGTGCCGGTGCGGGCGCAGGTGCTGCGGCCGGAACCACGGCGACCGGCGGCGGGCTGATCGGCGCCTGGACGGGGGCCTGGACCGGAGCTTGAACCGGAGCTTGAACCGGTGCTTGAACCGGCGCCTGAACTGGTGCCTCGGCTCGCGCATACGGCGCTACAGTCGGCGTAGGCGTCGCAGCCGGCGGCGCGGCAGGCGCGGTCGGTGCGGGGGTCGGCTCGAAAGCAGGACGGGAAACCGGCGCAGGCGCCGGTGCAACGACCTCGGGAGTCGGAGCAGGCGCGGCGGGCGGCGGCGGAATCACCGGCGCGGCAGCGGGCTGCGCAGGCGCCACGACGGCGTCTACGACCTCTGGCGGCGGCGCGGGCTGGGCCGGCGCGGCGGGCGGAGGGGTTTTTTTCTTGAAGAAGCGGCTAAACATGGGTAACAAGTATATTCGTATCGTCGGTGGCCAATACAGGCGCACCCCCATCGCCGTGCCCGACGTGGAGACGCTGCGCCCCACGCCCGACCGGGTGCGCGAGACGCTGTTCAACTGGCTGAATCACCTGTGGGCCGGCGAATTCGCCGACAAGCAGGTGCTGGATCTGTTCGCCGGCAGCGGCGCCCTGGGATTCGAGGCGGCCTCGCGCGGCGTGGCGCATGTGCAGATGGTCGAGCGGGACAAGACCGCGGCGTCCGCGCTGCGGACACTGCGCGACAAGCTCAAAGCCGACATGATACGCATCCATGTGGGCGATGCGATGCAGGTCGCCGAACGGATGGATGCGTCCCGATTTGACCTCATCCTGTTGGATCCACCCTTCGGACAGGGCTGGCTGCCGCGCCTGTGGCCAATCCTGCCGGGCATTCTGGCCGAGCATGGGCTAGTCTATGTCGAGGCGGAAACCCCCATCGAAGCCCCCGAAGGATTCCAGATCTTGCGGCAGGACAAGGCAGGCGCGGTCCACTACCATCTGCTCGAATTTGCTGCATTGCGGAAATAGATCAATAATCCGAGCTTCGGAGGATGGTGTACACCACTAATAACGGTACGGAGCTCGCATGATCATCGCTGTATATCCCGGCACTTTCGACCCGCTGACCCGGGGCCACGAAGACCTGGTCCGCCGCGCGGCCACGCTTTTCGACAAAGTGGTGGTGGGCATCGCCCTCAGCCGCAACAAGAAGCCTTTCTTCAGCATCGACGAACGCGTGGAGATCGCCCGTGAAGTCCTGGGCCATTATCCCAACGTCGAAGTGCAGAGCTTCGGCGGCCTGCTGAAGGATTTCGTCCGAGACCAAGGCGGGCGAGTCATCGTCCGCGGCCTGCGCGCCGTGTCCGACTTCGAATACGAATTCCAGATGGCCGGCATGAACCGCCATCTGCTGCCCGACGTGGAAACGCTGTTCATGACGCCGTCGGATCAATACCAGTTCATTTCGGGCACGATCGTGCGCGAAATCGCCCAACTGGGTGGCGACGTCAGCAAGTTCGTGTTCCCGTCCGTGGAACGCTGGTTGCAGGAAAAGGCCAAGGAACGCCGCGAACAGTCCTGGCCGGGCTGATCCGCCACGCCCCGCACCATCCCGGAAGGGCGCGATTTCGCGCCCTTCTTGCGCTTTTCTGCCCGGCAGTACAATGTGGGTCGCCCCCGGCTTTCCTCCGCTGCCCATCATGGCCCTGCTGATCACCGAAGAATGCATCAATTGCGACGTTTGCGAGCCCCAGTGCCCGAACGACGCGATTTCCATGGGCGAGGACTATTACGTCATCGATCCCGACAAATGCACGGAATGCGTCGGCCATCACGACGAACCCCAGTGCAAGGTGGTGTGCCCAGTGGAGTGCATTGAACTGCACCCGCAATGGAACGAAGGCCAGGAACAGCTCATGGCCAAGTACCGCCGCCTGACCGGTGCCGCATGAGCGACACGACGCAGTCCGGCATCAACCTTCCCTCCCCGTCCCCCGCCCCCCATCACGCCCGCCGCGACATCTCCGCGTCCGCGGTCGCCGCCGGCCTGGTCGCCGTACTGGTCAGCTTCGGCGGCACCGCCGTCCTGATGGTGCAAGCCGGCCACGCAGCCGGCCTGGACGCGGCGCGCATCGGCTCCTGGATCGGCTCGCTGAGCCTGGCGTTCGGCTTCGGCGGCGCGTTCTACAGCCTGCGCACCGGCCTGCCCATCGTCATGGCCTGGTCCACGCCCGGCGCCGCGTTGCTCGTCACCGCACTGGTCGGCGTCCCGTTCAATGAAGCGATCGGCGCCTACGTGCTGGCCGCCGGCCTGACGTTGATCTGCGGGCTGTTCGGCTGGATCGACCCTATCCTGCGCCGGATTCCCGGTGAAATCGCCGCCGCCATGCTCGCCGGCGTGCTGCTCAACTTCGGCATGGGCATCTTCAGCAACGTCGGCAAGCAGCCGGCGCTGGTGCTGGCGATGTGCGCCACCTACCTGGCCTGTCGGCGCTGGGCGCCGCGCTACGCGGTGCTGGTGGTGATGGTGGTCGCCATCGCGCTGGCGTTCGGGCTGGACCTGATCCGGCTGGATCTGCTGGACTGGCACCTGACGGAATTCGTCTGGACCACGCCCGCTTTCAGCGCCCAGGCCGCGGTCAGCCTGGGCATCCCGCTGTTCGTCGTGGCCATGGCGTCGCAGAACCTGCCCGGCCTGGCGATCCTGCAAGCCGCCGGCTATCGCCCCCCTGCCTCCCGCATCGTGGCCGCCACGGGCCTGCTGGGCCTGCTGTCCGCCCCCTTCGGCGCGCACAGCGTGACGATGGGCGCCATCAGCGCCGCCATCTGCACCGGCCCCGAAGCCCACCCGGATCCCGCCAAGCGCTATATCGCGGCGGCCACCTATGGGCTGGGGTATGTCGGATTGAGCGTCGTGGCGGGCGCGGTGGCGGTCTTCTTCCAGGCCTTGCCCGCGGCACTGCTGGCCGCGCTGGCCGGCCTGGCGCTGCTGGGCACGATCATGGGCGGCATGGCGGCGGCCATGGCCAATCCGCAACGGCGCGAAGCCGCGCTCATCACCTTGCTGGCGACGGCATCGGGTTTTAGTTTCTGGGGAATTGGATCGGCCTTCTGGGGCCTGGCGGCAGGCCTGCTGGCCCATACCGCTTTCGAATACAAGCGCGCCAAGGCAGGCGCCTGAGAGCGCGCCGCCGGATCCCTCCGGCAGCTTTCCTGAACCGGTTCAGGCGGGCCAGACGGCCACGGGCGTATCCGGGTGCACCTTCATGATGCGGCAAGGCACCTGCACGAAGTTCGAGATCCAGGCCGCGGCCAGTTCGCCTTCGTCGACCACGTCGATGGTCTGTTCGCCCACCTTCATGCTGTAGCGCACGCTGTCGTCGTCTTCGATGACGTCCAGCGGAATGTCCATGCGCAGCATGCCCGGCGCCTTCAGCACCAGATAACCCAGACGCAATTCCACCGACACATCGGCCAGCCGCGGGCACAGTTCGCGGTTCAGCCACTGGCCGGAATCATTGGCGATCAACCATTGCCGGTGGTAGGCCGCCGCGGCGGGCTGCGGCGTCACGCCGCATTCCGCGATGGGCTGGAAGTCCGAAGTGCTCATTTGCCCAGCAATCCCTTCAAGGCCTTGTCCACGGCCGCGCCGTTCTTGCCCTTGCCCGTCACCGCCTCGCGCAGCTTGTTTTCCAGGCTGCGCTTGAGGATGTTGCCGATGGCGTCCTTCCACATCACCGTGTAAGACGGCTTGTCGAAAGGCCCCTTCACGTGCACCGGGATCGTCACGTCCTTCAGGTCGATCAGTTCCTTGCCTTCGGGGTCGGCCGCCGGGTTGACGACACGCACGCGCGCCACCAGGTTCAGCTCGTCCTTCACGAAGTCGATGCTGGCCGGATCGCCTTGGGTCACGCGCAGCAACGTCGATACGACGTTCAGGCGCTTCACGGCAGCCACACCCTTGGTGAAGGCCAGGTCGGCATCCATCTCGGAGAACTCCGTCTGCTTGCTGGTGTCGGCGGGCACGGTCTCGTCTTGCGATTCCGGCTTGAACGCCGCCTTCAGCTCGCGCAGCGTCTGCGTCAGGTTGATCCCCTTGACCGCACCGTCACGCAGGCGCAATTGCAAGGTACCGCCCAGGCCGCTCTTCATGGCGTAGACATTGGCGCCCGCAGTCTTCAGGTCCAGCGCCAAGCTGCCCGTGCCGGTCAGCACGTTCTGCTTTGCCAAGTCCATCAGCAGCGGTTCGATCGAAATGCCGGCCAACGACATCTTGGTGGCCAACTGGTTGCCCTGCGCGGCATCAACCGACAGCGCACCCGCCAGCTTGCCGCCGTACAGGCCGGCCGTCAGGCTGGATATCTCGAGCTTGCCCTTGTCCAGCTTGACGGCGGCGGCCACGTCATCGGCCTTCAGGCCGCGCACGACCAGCTTGCCGACCTTCAGGGTGCCGTTGACGCTGGGGCCGATCAGCGCGGACAGGTTGATCGAGTCATCCGCCGGCGCGGCAGGGGCCGCCGGTTTGGAATCGTCTTTCTTGCCATCGGCAGGCGGCTTGGCCGGCGCTGCCGCAACAGGCGGCACCAGCTTGTCCAGATCCAGCGTATCCACCGCCAGCGCAAAATTCACCAGCGGCGTATCGGACAGTTTGGTGATGTCGGCGCTAAGGTCGAACTTGCCGCCTTCCAGCACGGCGTTGATCTTGCTGGTGGCCTGGTCTTTCAGCAGGTCCACGTTCAAGCTGCCAATGACGGGAATCTGCAGATTGCCCTTGGGCAGGCCCGGGTCGGTGATGTTTACGTCGCCGCGCAGGCCGGACAGGCCGCCACTGCGCTGCAGCAGGTTCAAGGTCAGCGGCGAAGCGAAATTCAGCTTGACCACGCGTTCGCCGTTCTTGGACGTGCTGTCCACCTTGGCTTCCTTGATGTCCAGCTCGGCGGCGTTGCCGCTGATGCCGTTCAGGCCGAAGCTGGCGTCCAAGCCGCTGATGCGCACGCGGCCGGTCAGCGCTTCGCCGGTGGCCGACGCGGGCGAGATGTTCAACGCGGGCGCGTCCACGGCCAGTTCAAACGGGCCGTCCGTGGAATTGCCCTTGGCACGCACCGCCAGCTTTTCGATCTGCAGCTGGCTCTTGTGCGGATCGATCGCCAGCTTGGGCATGGCCACGCTGGCTTCCACATTGGTAGCGCGCGCGGCGGGATCGGTGATGTCACCCTGGAAAACCACTTCCAGGCCCGCCACGTCCAGCGCCGACTTCTGGCCGTTGAAGGCCAGGTTGCCGCGCATGGCCAGGCTCTTGGCTTCCGCGCCGGGCAGCTTGCCGTCCATGCGCAGATCCAGCTTCTGGGCCGCATAGCGCTTGGCCGAGGGGTCCAGCGTCAGCAGGGCCTGGCCGGTCAGGTTGGCGTCGACACGGGGGTTGCCGCCTTCGACGCGCGCCGTCAGGCGCACATCGAACGGCTGGTTGAAGGTGACGCGGCCGGTGTTGGCGTTGATCTTCGTCACGGCCACGGCCATGCCCGAAATTGCGTCCTGCAACTGCACTTCGCCGTCCTTCAAGTCCAGGCCGGCGATGTCGATCTGCATGTTGTTGCGCGACGGCGGCAACGTCCCGCTGGTGATGGCCTGCGCCGCGGTCTGGGCGGCGCCCACCAGCGCTTCGGCCGGATTGGACGGCGCGGTGGTGATCGCGGGCGTGCCGCCCACGAGGTTGCTGAAGTTGAACTGGCCGTCCTTGTCGCGCACCACGCGCGCCTTGAAGCCGCTGATGGCCACGTGGTCCACCACGAAGCTGTTGGACAGCAGCGGCCACACCGCAACCGCCAGGCGGGTGCTTTCGATGGAGGCGAAGGTGTCCGGGCTATTGGGCTCGGACAGCGAGACACCCTGCACCGACAGGCCGATACGGGGGAAGAGCGAAAGCTCGATCTCGCCGTCGATCGTGAGGGTGCGGTGATAGCGTTCCTGCACAAGCTCTTCCAGCTTGTACTTGTACGCGTTGGGATCGAATGTCAGCAAGAAGATGGCCAGGCCAACGACGGCCACGACAACCAACACCACCAGGCCTATCAAAATGCGCTTGAACCACGTTTTCATTGCCGCCCCGTCGGTACCTCGACTGGAAATCCTTGAATGCCGCCCACCGCGCCCAAGCGCGGGGATGGTGCTGTAGCGGTGGAAAACCACGCGCCAATTGGAGCTTTATGCCTTTTAGGGCGAGTCCTCGCTCCTGCCGGAAGCCTGTGGCTGCGGCGCCAGGAAAGAGGGTCTACCAAGGAAGGCCTGCTGAAGACGCCGGCATGACCAGCGTGCAGATTCCGCTATCGTAACAAATCAGACCGGCTTCGCGATGCCCGATCGGGCCTGAATGCCAAAACCCGGCCCATTCAGTCATGCCGCGAACCGTGGCGAGGTCATAAAGCTGACGGTTTTCTGTCTGGCGGATTGTAGGACTAGAATGATTGATCTATCAATCGTTGATGCATCCAACAATGCCCGCCCCCACCCCCAGCACCCCACATTCGCCCGGACAGGTGCTTCCGTTCCGCCAAACCTTGCTGGCCATGCTGGGCATGTGCTTCGTCATGATGATGGTCGCCATCGACCAGACCGTGGTGGGCACCGCGTTGCCGACCATTGTGGCCGAACTCAAGGGATTCGAACTGTATGCATGGGTTGCGACGTCTTACCTGCTGACCTCGGTGATCACGGTGCCGATCTTCGGCAGGCTGGGCGACTACTACGGCCGCAAGCCCTTCGTGGTGGCGGCGATCATCCTGTTCACCCTGGCCTCGGTCCTGTGCGGCGCGGCCAACAGCATGTTCACGCTAGTGCTGGCGCGTGCCTTGCAGGGCATCGGCGGCGGCATGCTGGTGGGCACGGCCTTCGCCTCCATCCCCGACCTGTTCCCCGACCCCCACGTGCGCCTGCGCTGGCAGGTGATGCTCAGCTCCGCCTTCGGCATCGCCAATGCGGTGGGTCCGACGCTGGGCGGCGCGCTGACCGAGCATTACGGCTGGCGCTCGGTGTTCTACGTGAACCTGCCCATCGGCATCCTGGGCCTGTGGTTCGTGGCGCGCTACCTGCCGCACCTGCGCAACCATACGTCCGGCAAGGTGCGGCTGGACTGGCAGGGCGCCGTGCTGATCGCGCTGGCACTCGGCAGCCTGCAATTGCTGGTCGAGCTGCTGCCCAAGGAAGGCGTCAGCACGGCGATCGTGCTGCTGGGCGTGGGCAGCGTCGCCGCCTTCGCGCTGCTGTACTGGTGGGAAAAGCGCTGCCCGCACCCGCTCTTGCCGCTGGACATGTTCCGCAACCGCGGTCTGGCCACGCTCTTCACGCTGGCGCTACTGGTGGGCGTAACGATGTATTCGCTGCTGTTCTACGCGCCCTTGCTGCTGCAAGGCGGCTTCGGCCTGTCGCCCCAGGACGCCGGCCTGTTGATCACGCCCATGGTCGTCTTCATCACCGTGGGCAGCATCATCAACGGCCGCGTCATCACGCGCATCCGCAACCCCAACCGGATGCTCTACGCCGGCTTCCTGCTGATGGCCTTGTCCTGTTTGGGTATTGTTACCACCCACAGCTATACGTCACATGGGCTGATCGCCGCCTACATGCTGATGGCCGGCCTGGGCATGGGCTTCATCATGCCCAACCTGACCGTCTTCGCGCAGCAGACCGCCGGGCGCACGCACCTGGGCATCGCCACGGCGCTGCTGCAGTCCCTGCGCATGATCGGCGGCATGCTGGGCACCGCGGTCGTCGGCACCATGGTGAGCCACAGCTATTTCAGCGGCGTCGAATCCACCTTGCGCGGCGCCTCGGCGCAATGGCTGCCCGAGCTGAACGACCCGCAGATGCTGGTCAATCCAGCGGCGCAGACGCAGTTCCTGGCACAATTGGCGCATCAAGGCCAGGACGGGACGTCGTTGATCGAGATCGCGCGGGTCGCGCTGGTAGGCGCCATCCACGAAGGGCAGCTCATCGCCCTGGCCGTCGCCATCTTCGCGCTGTGGTGCGTGCGGCGCGTGCCCCTGGTGCAATTGGCCCGGCCTCCGAAAGCGGAGCCCGCAAGCGTCGGAGAGTAGCTTTTGCCCAAACAACAACAAGGCCTGCAAGTCATCCAGCACATGGGGCAGACGTACCGTGTGATGCAAAGCGCGTTCAGCAGCAAAGTCGGCCACGCCCTTCCCCGCTGGCGCATCTTGCTGGCGCTGCATGAATGCGGGCAATGCTCGCAGAAGCACTTGGCCGAACGCTGCCGCCTGGACCCCGCGTCATTGACGCGCCAACTGCAGGCCATGCAGAAGCTGGGATGGATCTCGCGCGCGGTCGACGCGCAAGACAACCGGCTGACCAACGCTACACTGACCCCGGCGGGTCAGGCCGTGGTGAACGAAGCCCTGCCCAAGCGCGCAGCCTTCTTCGATGAATCGCTCAAGGGGCTGTCGGCCAACGATGTCGAGACCTTGAACCGGGTGTTGAGCGTGCTGGAAGAGAACTTCGTGCGCGCGGCGGGCGGCAAGGCCGCGTAGCGCATCAGAAGCGCTCTGGGCGGTTGATTTCCCGCCGGAAATGACTTTGCTAGAAGCGGGGCGTCCATGAGCATACGCAATCCTCACGAAGCCCCCGCGTACCGCGACATGGAAATTGTCGGCGCGCGCGGGAACAACCTGCAAGGCGTCAGCCTGCGCATCCCCAAGCATCGCATCACCGTGTTCACGGGCGTATCGGGGTCGGGCAAATCGTCACTGGTGTTCGACACCATCGCCGCCGAATCGCAGCGCCAGCTAAACGAAAGCCACAGCGCCTTCGTCCGCCACCGTTTGCCGCATTACGGCCAGCCCATCGCCGACGCCCTGCGCAACCTGCCCGCCTCCATCGTCGTCGATCAGAAGCCGCTTGGAGGCAACGCGCGCTCGACGGTGGGCACCGTCACCGACATCCAGCCCCTGCTGCGGCTGCTGTTCGCGCGCGCCGGCCAGCCCTTCGTCGGTTACGCCAATGTCTTTTCCTTCAACCATCCCCAAGGCATGTGCCCAACGTGCCAGGGGCTGGGCTGGGTCGACCGCCTGGATCTTGAGGAATTATTCGACCGCGACAAATCCCTGAACCAGGGCGCGATCCGGTTCCCGACCTTCGCGCCCGGCACATACCGCTGGAAGCGCTATGTCTGCGCCGGGCTGTTTGATTGCGATAAGCCCCTGTCCAAGTATCGCGAAGCCGAATGGCAGACGCTGCTCTACGCGGACGAGATGGCCGTGTCAGATCCCCTGCCGGGCTGGCCTGCCACCGCCCGCTTCCAGGGCGTCATTCCGCGCTTCAGGCGCGCGTATCTGGAACACGAACCCAACCGCCTGACGCCAGCCGAACGTGAAGGACTGGCCCGCGTGATCACCCGCCAGCCGTGTGCGGACTGCGGCGGCACGCGGCTCAACCCCACCATTCTCTCGTGCAGGATCAATGGAAAATCCATCGCCGATTGCGCCGCGATGGAGATCACCGACCTCTTGCCGTTCATCGAGATCAACGCCGCGCCCGTCGCCACCGTTGCGACGGCCATCGTCGAACGCCTGGGGCAGATGGCGGGCATCGGCCTGGATTACCTCAGCCTCGCCCGCGAGACGACCAGCCTGTCGGGTGGGGAATCGCAGCGCGTCAAGATGGTGCGGCACCTGGGCAGCAGCCTGGCCGACATCGCCTACATCTTCGATGAACCCAGCGTCGGCTTGCATCCGCGCGACGTCCACCAGCTCAATACGTTGCTGCGCAGCCTGCGCGACAAGGGCAACACGGTGCTCGTCGTCGAACACGATCCCGATGTGATCGCCATCGCCGATCACGTCGTGGACATGGGCCCCGGCGCGGGCGCCGAAGGCGGGCACGTGGTCTATCAGGGCGATTACGCCGGCTTGCGGCAAGCCGACACGCTCACCGGCCGCTGCCTTTCCCGGCCATCAGCGCCCCTGCGCACACCCCGGCCGGCGACGGGCCAACTGCCGTTGCGCAACCTATCGCTGCATAGCTTGCACAACGTCAGCGTCTCCATCCCCACCGGCATCCTGACGGTGGTGACCGGCGTCGCAGGCTCCGGCAAAAGCACGCTGGTCAACCGCCTACTACCGCGCAGCTACCCGCACGCCGTCCTGATAGACCAGGGCGCGCTCGGTGGTACGCGGCGTTCGTCGATCGCCAGCTACATCGGAGCGCTGGACACCATCCGGGCACTGTTCGCCAAGGCCAGCGGCAAACCCGCCAGCCTGTTCAGCAGCAACGCACAGGGCGCCTGCCCGGCGTGCAAAGGGCTTGGCTTCATCCAGACCGACCTGGCATTCATGGACACGGTGGAAACGCACTGTGACGCGTGCAACGGCACGGGCTTCAACGACGAGGCGCGCGCCGTTACTTGGCGGGGCCTGGACATCGCACAGACGCTGGCGCTTTCGGTGACGCAGGCAGCAACGCACTTTTCGGGGCATGCGGATGCCGCCGACCCGTTGAACCGGCTCGCTTGGGTGGGATTGGCTTATGCGTCGCTGGGGCAGCGCTTGAACACGCTGTCCGGCGGAGAACGCCAGCGCCTGAAGCTGGCCGCCCGCCTGAAAGAAGAAGGCAGCCTATACATATTTGACGAACCGACGTCGGGCCTGCACATGGCGGACGTCCAGCGCCTGCTGTCGGTGTTCGATGCGTTGACCGAACGCGGCCACACCGTCATCGCGGTCGAACACAATCTGGACGTGATCGCCCACGCCGACTGGCTGATCGAAATGGGGCCCGGCGCAGGTAAACAAGGCGGACGCATCCTGTTCGAAGGAACGCCGGCGCAAATGATGCGCGCGCCGGACTCGGTGACCGGCCCGTTCCTGAAACGGTAGCGGGCGTCAGACGTTGCCCAAACACCCTTAAGTTGCTGGAGCATGGACACATGCTAACTATCTAATGTAGCTCGAATTTCCCCCATCCCCCGGTGTCCACACCATCGAGCGCAGAAACGGGCATAGGCACGGTTCTCATGTCGGTGCTTGGTACGCGACATCCGTTGTCAGCGGACCGATTTCAGCTATTTTTCACTGGTGATCCAGAGCTAAGAGAAGGCTTAACAAGTCAATGTATTGACGTGCAGTAACCTCAACGAAACTTAAGGCTCCAGCAGGGCTACAGCTTCATCGACTAGCACCCCAGCTGGGCAGCCAAGGGAAGTAGCAAGCTTAATTATGGTTTGGAACGTAGGCTGCTTTTTACCTGTTTCAAGCCAGGAGACGAATACCCGCTCCACGCCTGCGTCCAGCGCGAGCTGCTCCTGCGTAAGGCCCGCATCAAGACGGCGCCTTCGTAATGCTCTACCAAATGCTTGGGCAGGTTCCATCGGCTTATCCAAAAGCCAATGAACCTAGTCCTCTGCGAGGCCATTGTCCTTATACTATGGTATACATTCCGATGCCTGTACTTGCATACGACACTTGCAACGCGTCTTTGATGCGCGCACCAATGACTAGTTAAAGAACAATCGCATGCGCCAGTCACGCACTCGTCCCAACCCGACTCGACGTCGTAACGCACGGTAGACGTACTTTGCAGAGACACACCACATTCAATCCACGACCGGCAACCGCTGCTACCAACTTCACCGAAATGTCGGGAAGTGTCTTAGTGGTAACTGCGATCAAAGCCTACAACTACATTCACCGAGCATGGCAGACCTCACATTCCATAGAAGCGCTGCGTTCAGATGAAGTTAGTACCAAGTACGCCGTTCACGGCTTAGCCTCGCTCGTTGAAGATGCATTAGATGAACTTGGATTTGTGCTCGCGATGGAATATCAGGCTCGCGTCGAGCCTCAAGGTTGCGGCAAGTACCGATGCTTAGTCGATGGACACAGCGCCATCGGAAACACCTGGTCTGAGGCGGTGATCAGAGCATCATTGCTTCGATTAAATTCAGCCGAAACGCAACGATGAACACTCACTGGAAATCTGACATGCTTGCCTTTGCAAATCTCTCCGAGCACCCCGTCGACCTCACGACGGCAATGCGATTGCTAAATGAAGAAGTGCGAAAAGACGGCGACCTGGGCGCTGAATACTGGGACTCAGTGATGAGGATCTTGATTTGGGCCGGGCAGAAACATGCAGCTCTGCTTCAGGAAATAGGCAAGGCTCAAGGATTAAAGGGTACAAATTTTGCGCATGTTGATCTATGAGACATCGTCTACGCTCACCACAAGGGGACAGGTGACGATCCCACGTGTCATCCGCGAGCGCTTATCTCTTCAGGCTGGGCACACACTTCTGTTCGAACTCCGTGCTGACGGAACGCTGGAGATCCATATTTCGGAGGGACAGCACGCCATTACCGATAAAGAGTCGCCTTAGGCCACGGACCGCAGACAAAAGGCGACGAATAAGCAAACAGTCCTTTGATCGCTAGAATGTCATTCAGATAGCCAGTGCAATGGGCACGGCACCGAGGCCAAAATCGAGAGAGGCTTCGGATGACTGAGCGGTCTGAGCAAGAGATTTTTGACGAATTGGCTGGGCTTTGTATTTCGCCAGGCTATGTGCACGCTGCTGCTTACCTCTGCTTCCGAGACAACATGATTGCGTACTCGGACGAGCTAAACCCTGAAGATATGCAGCGCCTTTTCTCCCGGGAACGACTGATCCGAACTGAAACATCAACGCTTATCGGGCTGATGCTTAGGGGGGAAGTCGACACAACCCTACCTGACAGCGAAACGCTTCAGCACTACGTCACGAGGACCGAATCTCTGCTTGCAGAAATGCATGACGCGATGACCCAGGAGACCTGGAGTAAGTTCACCCACGAGGCCCTAGCTCGTACGGACTTCAACCCTTTCACCGAAGGGGCAACGCTACGAGAACCGATCTTCTACGGCAGTGATTCCGCCTACCCGTTCCAGTACCTCGACTTCTCATCTACAAAGTACGGGAACGACACCGATTGGCTGGCGACGAACAAGGGATTTTCCATCGCGGATGCCATCCAAGCCGTTGAGGCCGCATCAAGGGCATTGGAGGGCAAAGCGATTGAAACCCTTAGGTCCACGAGCCAGGAACCACCGAAAAAGTGGACTGTTCTGCCATGCCTCATATTCACGGCCCAAGAGGCCGCAGACCTAGCCGGCCTGGATGTCGCGATGGTGCAGCGAGTGTTGGACGCATTCACATCGCCTCCAGCCCCGTGCAACGAGCAGTTCACCGCGTTGCATGACTTCAACATCTTCAATGCATGTCCGTTAATCAGACTACCGGACGGCAAATACATACTCTTCATCATCTATAGCCTGATGGAGGCGCTGTACGAAGCTCCGTACTACTGGATGGGCGCTGACAAAGCCTACGTAAACACTGCCATGAAGCACCGAGGCATGTTTACTGAGCAATTTGCTGTGGACCGACTTACCCATGTTTTTGGTAAAGACAATGTCTTACCCAACATAGACATCTTCGGACCAAAGGGCAACAAGCTTGGAGAGATTGATGTTCTTGTGCTGTTTGGTGATCGAGCCATAGTTTTGCAAGCCAAGTCGAAGCGCTTGACCCTAGACGCTCGCCGGGGCAATGACCGTCAGCTAAAGGACGACTTCAAGAAGAGCATTCAGGACTCAAGCGACCAAGCCTATCTATGCGCAGACCTGCTACAGCAAGGCACATATACCTTTCGGGATGCGGCGAAGAACACTCTGCTGCTTCCTCACCAGTTCAAGCGAATATATGTTCTTTGCTTGGTTTCTGACCACTATCCCGCGCTGAGTTTTCAGGGCCAGCAGTTGCTAGAGTTCAAGCCGACCGAAACTGTTTCGCCACCGTTCGTTATGGACGTCTTCGTACTGGATGCGATGACCGAAATGCTCGACTCGCCTCTCCATCTACTTAGCTACATCGATCGAAGGGCCGGCTATAACGAAAGGCCCTCATCGTCGCATGAGTTAACAGTCCTTTCGTATCACCTCAAGCAAAACCTGTGGCTCAATCAAGAGCACTCCATAGTCATGCTGGACGATAGCATCTCGGTCGACCTGGACTTAGCTATGCAAGTGCGTCGAGTAGGCCTCGCCGGGAAGCGCACCCCTGATGGCATCCTGACCCGATTCGTCGAGACGTCGCTTGGACGTTTGACCAAGACTATCGAGGCGTCCCCGGACCCGGCCACCATTGCTCTCGGGTTCACCCTTCTGACCATCAACGAGGACACCGTCAATGCTATAAGCCAAGGCATAGATCGTGCAGCAAAACTTGCAGCGGCTGATGGCAAAAACCATGACTTCACTGCCGGTCTCGGGCCTGGTGACACCGGACTCATCATTCACTGCAACAGCGATCCGCAAGAAGTCTCTGAGCCAAGATTGGCTGGTCACTGCCTAAAGCGTAAGTACACCGAACGGGCTAAGACTTGGTTCGGCGTTTGCATTTATCCAGATCAAACTTTGCGATTCGGGCTCAACTTTGACTTCCCCTGGCGGCACGATAATGAAATGGATGCACAGACAAAAGCCATGAGGAAAGTACCAGGATTTCGACCCGCAAGGGCACTACGGGCACCAGGCCCCCCCAAAATTGGTCGGAACGAACCTTGCCCCTGCGGAAGCGGAAACAAGTACAAGCGATGCTGCCTACCTTAGCGAAGCGATCGCACCCGACGAAAACACAAGCTATGCTGCTGTCGCCGCCCGCAGGGCCTTCAATCTCTTGAGGCTGGCGGTACCATCCACACCTTGGCGAGCGACATCAGCGGGCCAATAAGACTGGCCTTTGGGTATCACGCCGGCGCGTTCACCGAACTCTTCGATAAGCAGACCTCTCACATCATCAGGAATGAACGGAGCGTCGGCCAAGGCGCACTGGACATACTCTTCGAAGAACGGATGCTGGCGCCATCGCTTGCCTGAGATTGCCGCATTAAGCGACCTCTCGAAGTGAGTCAGAAGAACGGCGAGCGCGCCTTCCCTACGCAGGTATTCGTTCTCCGCATGCATCCACTTGTAGCCCAGCTTCTTGGTCCGCTCCCACTCTGGATACTGGCCCGGTAAGTAGCCCAGGTAGTAGCCCGCATCCTCGTAGAGCTCGTGCTGCTCGGCATGCTGCTCCCAGTCATCGAGTTCGCTCGAGTCGAAATGCAGTCCGCACAACCGGCACGTGCGAAGAACACCATCATTTACGAGGCCAGCATCAATTCCGACTTCATATCGCGCCAACATCTCATGGTAGTCACGAACGCCATGAGTCGCCGACGCCAGTGTGTCGAGTCGCTGAGCATGGCTGAGGCCGGGGAGTGTAGATCTGGCCGCCTTGGCAGCCTTCTTGAGTCGGGCGAGATCAGCCCATGGATGGTCTTGTCGTTCATTGGTCTCTCGATCGAAAGACTTCTAGGGGTCCGCTCAGTAGAAATCCGATCCAGATTCCAAGGGATACTACTCGTCGAGGTAGTGAGTGAACTTTGCCATTGCGGACGGCCAGCCCCTATCAGAGCATTCCGTGATCATATGACGAGAGACTAACGCCGTCCAGACCGGGCGAGCGCCGAGACGCAACCATGACGACGAAGGGCAGGATCTCCATCCCGAAGGAGATTCGATTGAACATGGGCTGAGCGGCCCGGCGACAAGATCATCTTCGGGCTAGCCAAGGACGGGCCCCTTACGCTTACCGAAATGCGCCAAGTAGCGATAGCACGGAGGATGAACTCCGCCGAGAGTAACTCCTCGGCCTACTTCACCTAGGCGTGAATGTCCGAGAACATGGCCTTCCAGTCCTCGCCGCTTACCTGCATGAACTTGAAATACTTCAAGAGAAATGCCCCCCCGGGCTGCGCGATCGCACCAACCCAGCAAGTGCGCGAAGGAACGGCTGGGCGGCGCACATGGCTACGTTCTCTCTCTCATCCCAAGAGCTTTGAATAGCAATAAGCCGATATTCGTAGCCGTTGCCTTGAGGTGCAACGCGCGTACCGAAGATAGGCCCCCCACTCATACCGCCGATGTCGAAGTGACGCTCCCATTCTGCTACGGACTCGAACTCGATACTTGCATAGAGACGTTGATATTTCTGGTCGGCTAGCGCCGGTGGAGGATCCTCTAAAGCCCTCAGCATGACCGTCACATGATTCTTTTGCGATGGGCCATCATGACGAAGCTGCGCGAATTGCATTGGCGACCCGATAAGCGTCCAGAATGGAAAATCCGGCAAATCCTCGGCATTCCAGTTTTCCTCGGCTATTGGAACAATACCGCGCTTGTTCAAGGCAATTCTTGTCAGAGGACCAAGCAGCAACGCACCGTAATCAAGGCCATCTTGATCGAAGAAAATCAAGTCGCTCTCGAAATTTACACTAATAGGGTAAGGCGCCAAAGCGCTTTCACAGACCATCGAATCATCAATAGCCCAGTCGGTAAGCACGATCGTTCCAGCATCGATTCCCTGTTGAAGCTCAGAGAAGATATGCCCAGCAGTGATCGCCAGGGTTTCCCCCTCGACTTCTACTACGAATGCGCTAAAGTTGTAGCGCTTAGGCCTGCCGCCTGTTGCTCTCTTGGCGCCGTCACCGGAATCAACACATGTGAGATTGATATAGTGCCGATGAAGTAAAAGTAGATCATCCGGCCCCAAGTTCATTACATCAGACATTTGCCCTCCTGATTTAGCATAGCCATACCAACAAAATCACACTGCGGTTTAAGCCGCATCACCGCGGATCACTACCGATGGAATTCTCCCCCGACGGTCCCGATACCGATGTCGATGAAAATCCTACGACTATTTTTCTGCCAGACGGGTTTCCAGTAGAAGATCTGGAACAGGTCTGCGCTTCGTTAGCTAAGGCCGACCCATTCGTCCCCGCCTTCGAGCCTAACGGCTACGGACTATATAGCGTCGCGGGCCAAGTGTGGGCACTTAGAGTGAAAGGGGTCGAGACAATCATTCTGCCCGATCGCAACATCGCCTCCAGGATGGCCCAGATCGCCAGAGGAGAGGCGATTGGCGAGAACGCGCAGATCATAGCTGCAATCACAGCCTTCGCCCATTTTTTCGACAACATGATGGAGCCAGGTATTGCCTTTCATGAACTGGCTCCGAGAGATGGCAACGAGGCAGCGCTTGAAGAGCTATCTTGGTTCCGTGCGGCTGATCACGGAGACAAATTCGATTGGCTCGACGTGGCACTTGGCCGCCGCGATAAGCTCCGCCGGCCAGGTACACCGCGGGCCGTTGAATCTCACGACCTAGCTAGGACTCTCCGGGACTGGAACACCGGCTACGGAGCCATATTGAAAGTGGCCGAGATCGAGCTACTTCACCCAGGGTCACCATACGAGAAAATCATGTCACTACTCGAGTGGCTGCATCGAGACTACTTCTTCGCGGGTCAAGTTGCGACAATGGCATGTATTTTCTTCGGCCCCACCAATGCCCCAAAATCGGGGTTAATGAAGAGCCTGCGCTCTCCGAATAGAGAAAAGGCCATTGCAGGCGCAAAGAACGCAGCCTGGGATGCACTGTACTTTAGCTACCTAAACTCGCAGGTCAACAAATCCTCGGGAGCATCTAAGAGGTTCATATACGCTAGCCTGGACAGCCGCGCACGCTTGATTGCCCGGATGGGGCTAGCTTTTAGCGGTGACGGTCCGCATTGGGATGCAATCGTGAGTCACCTGTCCCCATGGTGGGGAACAAAACAAGCGACAGCCATCGCCGATAAGCTTACACAGATCATGTTGGACATAGATTTGCCACACATGAATGAGAAACGGCGAAGAGCATCAGCTGCAAAACAGGAAATCATCGCACTAGGTGAGCTGGCAGTGCGGACCTGGAGTAACAAAAACTCGAGTCAATGAGCCGCTAGGTTGGGGTGATCTGCCCCCCGACTTAGTACGGCACCGCCATAGAGTCTAGCGTTAAATATCGTTGTTGCAGGTGAGCCTGAGCAAACGGCTCCGGCGTTAAATATCCAAGCGCGCTATGCGGGCGGTCGGTGTTGTATTTGACACGCCAGTCATCGACCAAGGAATTGGCTCCCCTTCAGGTATTCATCGCGAAATTTTCCCTGAGGCTATGGCCAACAAACCAGCGACTTTAGCAAGAGCTTGCTGTTCGCCAAGCATGAACTGCCATTGTTGAGAATTGCGGCTAATGCTGTCACGCCTAAAACCAATGTAGCCGTGCTCTTCCAACTTCTCCATCAAGCGCGAGCGCCGTGGCAGCGATTTGTCGCCGATCCGGGCATCGCGACGCTACAACTCCATCTGTCTCCATGATCTCAGAAGCTCCCACCGAAGACTTCATGAGCGGCCTAAAGCTGGGGAGATGCTGCGGCCCGGCGAATCCACTTACGCACTAAGTTCGCGTTTGCGCCGTGCGATAGTGCTACGTCGGCAATAGATATCCCCGGCCGACTGCACCGAGCCACAATCCTTGCCCGCGGATTAGACTGGCGGTTAGGATCCGGCGCTAATTCTGTCTTCGACAAGGAGTCCATCTAAATATGGTGGACACTATCGGGGACAGCGCACGCACTCAAGATGGGTTTGCGAAACGCTTACGTCATCGAGCTATTCCCGGCGACCATGCATCTGTCCCAGCATTGCGGCGACAGCCCTTCAGTGATGTCCACCGAGACACAGCTCTGCGCTGCTGACAAATTCTGACTTCAATAGGGCAGGCCCAGCTGCCGTTCCGCGCAAACCTGAAGAGCGCTGGCTCTGCCAACTTCAAAAGTCACACAGCGTCTCTAGCCTTTCGAGTGGCCTTTAACCTATCGTCGACGGCTTTTCTCCACGCCTCCAGCCGTTCTATATCCTCACTCAGCTCTTCAACATCCGGCATTGGCAAACGGCCTATCCGAGCAGCAGCATCGTGCTCGAACTTTGACGCCTTCGTCATGCCAGCGTTGATTGCCTTGTAGTCATCATCCGTGACGGTGACTGCCTTCAACAGCTGAGTTGATACTCCTTCACCGAAGCGCTGAATAGTCCCATTAAAAAGCACTTCCTCCACAGATCGTTCCCAGGCCAATCGGAGGTCGCCGTAGGAGTCCGCCGTCAACTTACGCAGCAGGTCATTGTCGTGGGCCTTTTTGGCCGCCCGGATTGCTTGCAAGCCGGCCCGAAGTCGTCCTACTCGCTTGCTAGTGCTCAATACATCGAACGGAAGATCGTCAGCATGAACACCAAAACCTTCCGGCGTCCTTCGAATGTAGCTGGCGGACCATGGTGTGCCAGCCGCGGCCGCCATTTGCTCCAACGTGCAAAGGAAATAAATGTCGTGTGTAAAGGCAATGACCTGTCGGTTTTTTGCTTCCTCTACAAGGCGAGCAGCGACCTCCCATCTACGATGGTGATCAAGCGAAGAAACGGGATCATCGAACACAATTCCGCCACGCCCCTTGGACAAACGAACTTCAGTGAGAAATGATGCGAGGGCAATAGCTCGCTGTTCACCTTCGCTCAGCACGGCTGCTGGACTCGCTCCGCCTGGGAGTTGTAGAACAAGCTTGAACTGCGGACGCCCTTTACTTGAAACTGGCTTCATCACTACGTTAAGTTCGTTCACCTTGAGCCTAGTTAGTTCATCCTTAAGAACCGCGGCTACCTCATCACTGGCCATCGTGTCAGCAAGGTCCGTGCATTTCTTTGAGATGGCGGTGGTGCCCATTCCACTGGCGCAAGCCTTCAGTTTTTTGCACAGACCATGCTTCTCTATCACTTTCAGCACGGCATCTTTAACCGCAGCCAACCTATGGCGGGCATCCAGTTGGGCTCTCTCGACGACAAGGGCGGCACGCCCCTTCTCATCGGCACTGGCAAGTAGAACCTTAGCTTGGGATTGGAGGTCTTCGATAAGCTTGCCGAGCGCCGGCCGCACGTCCTCGGGCAATGCAACTATGTCTTCCCAGGCAAGGTTGCCGCCTGCTGCCTGGCGTGCAGCTACTTGACGAGCCGTAAGCGCCGCTTCGTACGCTATGCATGCAGCGGCGAGGATGGGCTCAATGCCATCTAACTCCTCTTTCAGTCCATCCTGGAGACCGATGCCGAGAGCGGCCTTATCCACGGCTCTATATGCGTCCTTGGCTGACTGACGAGCCTCTCTAGCATTCTTCTCCGCCTGCTGTTCGATGAAAATATTGAACTGCTCAAGCCTATCCACCCCCGCCTCACCCAATGGGTTCTGGCAGAGGGGGCATGGTGAACCTTCCGGTAGCGCCGGAAACTCATGTCCTGGATGAGATAGAACCGCAAACTCTCGAGCAGCCTTGAAGAGCTTTTGCCACTCTTCGCCGCCAGTGCCTGGCAACTGCCCCGGCATCGATTTGAAACCTTGGGCTGCCTGCTCCGCAACGGCGACTGCGGACTTCTGCCTTGAAATCAGGTCTTTCAAGTTGCTCAAGGTTTGGTCACTCACCGCATTTATGGCAGTCGTGATCCGTGTTCTCAGGCCTTCGAAGCGCATCACACGCTCTTTCAGCGTCTGAGCTTTTGCTTTGGGCTCGGCTTCGGCCAACGTCTTTACCAGCACGTCTAGCCGGCTTTTCTCATCTTCGGTAAGCGTGGCCAACCGCTCAATGTCGGTTGCTTTAGTCTTGGCAGGAATGTTGGCCAGAGCAGCAGCAACCTCCGTCTCACTGCCAAGCAGCGCCGCATACACCGCATTTGAGGGTGTATTGGATACGCTCTCAGCTTGGGCCTTCGCCTTCAGCTTGTCGCATAGCGCGACTAGGCTCTCCAGGATATCTAGCCCGTACGGCACATAGGCGAAATCGCCATTGTTATCGATGTATGCACGAGCACAATGGCTATCAAAGATCGAAACATCAGCCAGTGCTGCTGGCGCAGCCTTCCCCTGAATCCAGGCTAGGTCAGTTTGCTGATTATCTATAAGGGTTTCGAATATAGCGCTCGGTGTCCCTACTCTTTTAGGGTCCAGTTTTGCGTCGGGAAGGATGGTTTCAGCTTGACTTCTCGCCCTACAAGCATGCTTGAGAATCCGAGAATAGCCAGATTTACCAGCCCCATTTTCACCGTAAATTACCGTCAATCCCGAGCTGGCCAACGGCAACTTCGCTCCTTGCGCCAGGGCATTGACGTGGTTGACGTCTTTAATAGCCAGTAACTGCACCAAGCGCGTGGGGTCTGGCGGAGGAGCTACTTCCGTATCCAGCAACTTCCGAGGCACCCGATTATCCGGGTCAGGAATTCCGTATTCCGCCTTAGCCAAGGCATAAACCTCATCCGTCTCCGGCTCCGTCAGCACCCGGTTCGTATAAAGTCGCGCGATAGCATCCTGCTGCCATGCCGCTAAGCCCTTGGACCACGCATGAATCTCCCGCAAAATCGTCACGACCTTCTCCTATCGGCTATTCAGGTATGCGATCACTAGATATTACATAGCGGTATAACATGAAACCTTTGGTTGCCCGCCTGCGAAGGGTTTGCCCGGACGAAACGTCATTGCTGCTACCCACGTTGACGCTGGCCCGCCGACGCACTCCAGCATCGGACGGAAGTGATCCGACTACTCGGAACTCAATCTCAACAGCCAGGTACAATCCTTGAGTCGCTGAATTAGACGATAGGCCAAGCCGCGGTGACATGACGGGTGAGGCAATCGAGCAGGACCGGAGTCACTCGGCTATGCCGTCCGGTTGAACGGGGTGCTTCCGCTTGGAAGCGCAATTTACAGAATGCAGATTGCGGGCGCCGATCCGACTATCAAAACTTAAGGCCAGCACGAGTGTGCTTGCTTTTTTATTTCACGAGGACTCCAGCCCGGCACTTCGCTGGGCTGCGCCGAAGCTAGATACAGCTGGTTTATTAATAACTTAGGCGCGTCTACCATATGCCGGTGCTTTCCGAAACCTGACCCGGCTTCCGCTCTCATGGCTCCCATGTGGCTCTTGGAAACGGGTCTTTCCGCGGAGTCATCATAGCCAAGATCAAGCTCACCAAGACCGCCGTAGAGGCGGCGCAACCTCAGGCGCAGGCGGTCGAACTGCGGGATACCGTAGTGCCCGGCTTCCTGTGCAAGATCACCCCGGCGAGCCGCCGGGGCGATCTTGCTCCAGTACCGCACGAACGCGGGCGAGCGCCGCAAACCTGCCCTGGGACTATTCGGGGAGCAGACCGTCGAGCAGGCCCGCGTCATGGCCCAGGACTGGCTGGCCGAGATTCGCCGAGGCCGCAATCCCGGCTGCGCCAAGGCCGAGGCGCGCAAGGCGCCCACCGTCGCGGAGTTATGCAAGAAGTTCATGGAGGACTACTCCAAGAAGCGTAACAAGCCCAGCGCGCAGGAAGGCTATCAGGGCGTCATCGACCGCTGCCTCATCCCATTGTTGGGCCGCAAGAAGGTGCTTGACGTGAAGCACCCCGACATTTTCGGATTGATGGAAAAGCTCTCGTACAAGCCAACCGAGGCGAACCAGGCATTCGGCGTGTTACGCAAGATGTTCAATCTGGCCGAAGTGTGGGGCTACCCCCTGGACGGCACGAACCCATGCCGCCATTTCCCGATGTTCCCGCCTGGCAAGGAAACCCGGCTCATCGTGGACGGCGAACTGCGCTGATCTATCTATCGCCACTTGGACGAGCTGGAGGCCGAAGGACTGGAGAACTACGTCATCCCGCTGGCGATCCGCCTGCAATTCGAGTTTGCCGCACAGCGCTCCGAAATCTGTCCACTCGAATGGGCTTGGCTCGACTTCGAGAACCGCCGCGTGGTCTGGCCTGACAGCAAGACCGGCGGCATGTCCAAGCCCATGAGCGCGGAAGCCTATCGGCTGCTTTCGAGGGCAGCGCGCCGGGAAGGCTGCCCCTATATCTTGCCGTCGCCCAACGACCCGGACAAGCACTTGACCTTTGGCAAGCACTACGGAGGCTGGTGCAGGGCGCTCAAGGCCGCCGGCGTGCCGCATGTCGGCACGCACGGTATCCTCCACCGCTCGACCACCGACATTGCCAATTCGGGCGTGCCGACCAAGGTGGGCATGAAGCTGACGGGTCACAAGACCGTGGCGATGTTCATGCACTACCTCCACACAGAGGACAAGCCAGCGGGCGCGGCAGCCGAGCTAGTGGCCAAGCTGTGCACGCCGAACGCCGGCGCGACCTGGCTGCTGACCGAGCTTAATCCCAATAACCACGACCACGCTTTGGTCTTTGCGACTTGGGCTTGGGGAGGCCGGAAATCGGCTGGGTCAGCCTTGCCAAGTTGACGACCGGGCGCGGGCGGCTCGGATTCCCGATTGAGCGTGATCTGCATTTCCGCGCGGAGAAGCGGTTGAGCGCCTATGCGCGGCTGGCCGGGCGGATCGTTATCTAACCCGGCTTGGGCACCACAGATCGCCCAGCAGCGCATCCCATACCGGGATGCGCTTTACTGCATCGTCAGCGAGGCCAGTCGTCGTTACGAACGCCTTCAAAGAAGCCAGGGCCGACTTCGATACGCAGTGAGGAGTGGTGCCACAAGATCTTCTGCGCTATCTCGGGCGATGCGTAGGCCGTGAAGTCTAGGAGGTAGCCGTAGACCATTTCACCGCTACTGCCGTCCAGCTCCATGGGTTCTACATCAGCGAGATTGCCAACCTCATGCAGCTCGAGGCCCAGCAGTTCGGCATAGGCTTGCGACACACTGCGCGGCGGTGGCTCGCCATCATAGTCGTCATCTCCCCAGTTCGTATCGAGTTCCGCCTTGGTGACTTGGCAGTCCACCGCCCCAAAGGACTGCCGGCCCAGACGTTCCACTGTCAAAAAGCCTTCCACGTTCACTATGTGGCCTGCATAGGGGCGCTCAGTGTCAATGCCCAAGCCGACATGGCCATCCAGGTCGATTTCCAGAGAGCCACCAATGGGGACATTTTCAGACTCAACCTCGAAATCGAAATAGACCTCATCAATCCCGTCGTAATTGGCGTTGGCCATCTCGCTGTTCACATCATCATCTCCGATGACCACTTGATCCACATGCTCACGCAAGTAGTTGTCGAAGTCCGAGTGAGAGGCATGAATGCGCGTACGAGGCGCCCGCTCCTTGAAGGCTGTGTCGATCAATTCGTGCAGTTGGCTTGGCGTGGGGGCAGCGCCAAGTTCGCTGGCGCGCTGATCGAGCTTGTCGTAGTCGAGCACAACGTGGCGCACGTGGCCCAAGTCTTGGGGTTCGAATGCGGCCACCTGCGCAGCCTGGTAGGCGGCAAGGCTCTTGTAGCCAAGTGCAGCAACGATCAATTGCTGCGCGTGGCCAAGCTGCACAGGCGCGGCCACGGAAGCGCTGTTCTTGCGAACAGAATGGGCAAGGTCGGAAATGCCGATGGGCATACGATTCTCCTGATTTCAGCGCAGACCAATCGAGCGATTACTTGGCCTACGCCCAGGCGATATCGCATGGTGGTGGCAAAAAAAGACGGGGGAAAGTAAAACGCAGTCTTGATTGAGCCGCTCGAAGCTCAGGCGGACAAGGCCTCGACCTCATTGTCCACGAAAAATCGGCCCAAGACAAATCCCAAACTGCTAGGCGTCCCCGGCTACCTGGGAGATGGCCGGTCGCGCTGTCGTGCTGGGCATCGAGCCGCCTGCGGCGTCTCGCCCCTGTCGGGATTCCGTCGTGCCCTCGCTCCGCTCGGCTGACGCCTCCGGCCCGGATTCCAGATCCGGGCCTGCGCGCTTCGCTTGCCTCCAGGGAAGCGGCAGGTGTCAGACAATTCCAAACATTGAGTAGATAATTTGTCGGCTATCAACGACATTCATCAAGACTAAAAACTATCCTTTTCTGGAGAAACTTCCCGTGGAAGAGAGAAAACTGAAAGAGTGGGAAAAGAACATCGAAGTCCTGTTTGAGCACGTTCCTCATCTGACGAACCTCATCAATAATCCGGTTTACTACTCGAATGCGCCTTGGGCCAAAGAGGCGAACAGCTATTTCCTCAAAAATACCGGAGGCTCAGCCAGTGAGGACTTCTATCGCGTCGTTTTCAAGCAAGGTTCACCAAAGAGCCTGATGACGATTGGCTCGGGCGAACTAGCCGGTCTGAAAACAACCAGCATCGTTGAGAAGGGGCGGATTGCAGCCGTAGCAGGGCTAGAGCGTGTTGATGTTCCGGCCGCATCTAACCTGCTGCCCATGTTGCTGACAATGGGTATGTTCGGTGCGATTCAGAAGCGTCTTGACTACATCACCAACGTCTGTATAGACATTAGAAACCGCCAGATCGTTGGCGATCACGCGAAGCTGGAGCGAATCTCCGAGGTCATCTTGGACTGCTTTGAGAGCATCCCTGAGATGGACCAAGACATGATGCGTTTGAACCTGGCCCGCATGGTGAGCAATACTGATGAGTGCCTTGAGCTTTTGATCGTCATGCGAGAGGAACTGGCGAGGGAGAGCCAAGCTAATTACGTGCCGTACGATACCTACGACAGGACGAGGGTGGAAGTGAGCCATCAGAATTGGTCGAAATCTTTCTATGACCCAATTGAATTCGTGCGCCAGATGATGCAGCACAACGTCTTTGCCACCTATGAGCGGTTTGTTGCCGGAAAAATCTGCCAGATTGTTCTGAGCGGCAACTACTCTCCAAGCAATATCGAACGCAGCAAGCAGTCGGTCATCCGAGTGAAAGACTCAATCCGCAAAGTTTTTGATAGGAGAGTTACGGCACACAAAAATGGCACTAAGGAATACGAAAGACTCATCCGTCTATGCAAAAAAGGTAACGACGTAGGTGACTGGACTCTTGAGGGTTTGGAGCGAGCGCTTTCACGGCAGAAACGGACAGTTGCGGACATTGAGGGGCAACTCGATGGCCTGCTTGATGCCAAGTTGGAGAGCTTTGACTTTCTCTCGCGGCTTGCCAACAGAGATGAAATCTGCGTTTACCTCATCAATGGCGCAATCGTCATTAACGAACAGGAAGTCCAGGCGCTGCCGAACCAGAAGGAACTATCTTCCCCGGTAGGTTGTTGAATCGCCATACCCATTAATCTTAGTGGGCGTGTCGGAGCGGAGCTCCGTATGGACTTCGCCGTCATTGCCATTCGGCCCTAATCCCTCACGCCTACGGCTCTATGCGCTTCACTTGCCTCCAGGGGAAAGCCCTGCGGGCAGATCCGCCGCAGTTCAGCCAGTGGCTGGCAAGCCATACTCTGATCCCAGCATGCACCATGCAGGTTGAGCGTTCGTAAGCGTCGCAGCAAGCGCATCGCTCCCGCAGAACGGGTAGTTCGTCCCGTTGCAACGGCGCCGAATCAGAGCTGGTCGATGGACTTCGTCTCCGACGGTCTGGCCTATGACCGCAGGTTCCGGTGCTTGAACATCGTCGATGACTACCCGCGCGAGTGTCTTGCCATCGAGGTCGATACCTCACCGCCGGGATTGCGGGTGGGGCAGGTGCTGCAAGGGCTTGCGGAACTGCGTGGGTTGCCTAAATCCATCACCGTGCACAACGGCCCGGAGTCTGCCGGCAGGGCCTTGGACGCTTGGGCCTATCAGGTTCTCAAATTGGCCATGTCCCTCTCGGCCTCGTAACGGTCATAGCGGCCGGGGACATTTCCCCCTGTTGGGTAATTAACGGGCACACATCAGGATCTTCTATTGGGCAAGTGACTTAACCGTACTCGCAACTTTTCGAGCACCAAAGTAAGTTCGGCATCAGAGCCTTCGTAAGGATGCGAAAAGCTATCAATGCAAATCCATTGTGCATGTTGGCCCGGGTGTACATACGCCTCAAAGTCGTCGACGAGCAAACAGTCCTGAATAGCAGCATTGCGAATTAGTGCCAAATCTTTGGTACCGCCGCCCCACGATACGTACTCAAGATGGGCAAACCAAGGTGGGACCGCACGTTCATCGGTAAGCAAGTCTGCGATCGTACGAAATCTTTGTTCGTTCACTGTTGTGAACATAACGATGCGAGGAAATAGATCTCGACAGCGCTCCAGAAAGTTCATAAGACCAGGACGCGGAAATCTGACTCACCGCGTTTGAGATGAGAGTGCCTTCCAAGTCAAGTGCCAGTACGGAGGGGCGTGGCATGTGAAAATTTATCCGGGCGAGAGATGTGGCTAGAACTGTGGGTGCGGGGCGTTTGAAAGTCAGTCTGAATCAGAATGATCGATCGAAAAAAAGATAGACGTTATGAGATCGGCGGCGCATATGTAAAGTCAGGGTGTCGAAGGTAATCTGTGTGCTGAAATCGAATTCCTCGGCCCGCGACGAAATGTTGGTAATCGCCAGGCACATCTGGGCCTGAACGAAGAGCATGTACTGTCACCAGGCATGCCCTCTAACGTCCGACGCACAGGAGGCTGGCCGTTGTTGACGACCGCGACGCCAGGCTCTTCAATCATCGCTGCTCGTCTAGAAGTGGAATATTTTCAACCCCTTCGATGATCATATCGACCATGCCGCTGTTAGCGGCTGCGTAAATGAGCCCAGATTAAAAGCCACGAAGGCCAAGGATGACCAACTCTGTGTGAGTGCAAATCCGGCCAGGGTAAGTCGCGAAATACGACTTACTCTTTATGATCGCCGGCTCAGAGTGTGTCGATTTCCGAGTGTCCGATCCTTCTCCGAATCGCACAGCCCTCCCACGGTCAATGCAGAATACGTCTAGGAAAAACGTTCGAACCGGGAAAGATCACCAAGGCACGTCCTATCGGATCAACAACGCCAACAGCCTGCCCGCCAGGCAAGATGGAGGAAATAGGCACCAAGATCTAGAAGGGCATAGGCAGGGCAACATTGGATAGCAGCCCCTTGGCCTGCTATAAAGCCAGAGTAGAGGAAGGTATTAGTCTGAGTGCGTACCCATTAGAAGACTTTTTTCAAGTGCTGGCCTAGAGCAGATCTTCGTTCTCAATGACCCCAAAATTCTTCGGATTCAGCAACTGGGCGGACTTGCTTTTAATGTGAACATCGCCTTCCACCCGGACCATCTTCGACTTGTCGTGCGCCACGAGCGCCTGATGGTAGTCATCACCCATCAACTCAATTTGCACCAAGCGGTCGACGTCTCCTAGATTTGACTCGACGGTGATCGTGCCTGAGGTTTGGTCTTTCGGCCTGCTCAGCTTTGTGATGTGGCCCGTTAGCCTGCGCTGCGGAAGAAGGTAGTCGCCCTTGTAGTACCCAGTTGCCGTCTCCAACAACGCAACGTCTTTGCCGCCAAACACAAATTTTTCGGGCACGGTCCCGAAGAGAGGGCTTGGCGCTGCCGCTACCGTGATCTCGAAAGCCCGATTGTGCTTTTCTCCGCTGAAGCCTAGCAGCGCATCGCACATGTTGGAACTAACACCACCCAGAACCGCCTCATCGAACGCGCGAAGATCACCATTCTGATCGTAGGTGACACTCGCCTTCTCTAAGGCTTTCAGACTCGATACCAAGTTCGACGTGATTGCCTGCCCGAGCGGAGTTGCGGTCACTATATCCGGCCCATCGTCCATAGGCTGCGACGGTGCAAGTACATTGACGACGTAGCTTCCAATCTCAGTCTGCCCGAGCAACAGAGTTTCTAGGTAATCCTTCGCTTCCTTAGGGGCGCCACGGGTGAACTGTTTTCGCTTTGCGTATATCGATCTCGCAACAGCAGACAACAGATCCTTCGCCTTCGCGATCAGGAGAACACCGTCGTTGATCGGGATCGTTCCATCACTGGTGTCATCATGCACCACTCGAATCGTGATAACACTGGCAAACAACCGCCTGACATCGTTCAGTACCGCAGGTACTGTACGATCTTCAAAGGATGCGATTGCGACGATAGCATCGCGCATCCGTTGCCAATAATCCTTGACGGAGGAAAATGGCAGGACTACTTCAGCATCCTCATTGTCCTGCCGATGCCATATCGTAGCGACGCTACGAATCATCCCATCTTCGAACCATTGTTTGTGTTCTAGGTAAGACCGCAGTTGGTCAGACGAAACCTCGTGGCCCAGACGGCGCTCGGAGCTTGTCATAGCCACTCCCCGTCGCTGGCGCGATCCATCATTGCCACTAGAGTCTCAGTCGTAAGCCGCTGATTCAACGGAATAGAGACCGTTACCGTATTCAAGTTGTCCGTTGGCTCCAAATCCCTTAGGGAGAGCCAGTAGCAGCTTTTGTAAAGCTCAATGTGGCCATCGTTATGCCCTACCCAGCGCCCAACATTTTCAGGCACTAACAGCACTGCGAGGTAGCGTGGAGAGGCGAAATCGGAGCCTCTAAGGTCGTCATAGTTCTTGCGCGGAAGTGGAAACTTGATTACTTCACCATCGACAAGATCTTGAGAGGTGCACTTAAGTTGAAATTCGATCTGAGGGCTGCGAACAAGACGACCCAGATAACCTTTGCTCTTAAAAGAAACATCAATGCTATCGTCGTCGACGGATGACGAGATGCGGTTCAATCCTGCGTGTGCGGCAATAGCGCACACATAGGCATAATTGAATTCCTCTTTCTGCTGTTGCGGATCCATGCGCACGTGCGATCGATGTTATATGTTCACACAGATTAGCACGATTTACTTTATCTCAGCTCGCTTCTTGGACGCATTCGCGCAGCACATAGTCAGGCGCGAAGCTAAATAGTAAACAGAGTTCTCATACAAGAGCTACTGTTCCAGTTTTGCTATCGAATCACTGTTGTGCCGCTACAGCTTCCAGAACCACCTTAGCTACAGCTTCTGATTGCGAAATCTGTGGAGTGTGGCTTGCATTCAGGCTGACCGTGTGCACGCCGAGCACCATATGTCCAGAGTTCATTTCAAGATGGGTATGTCGGCGTTCGCTCCAAGCCTCTTGCACTGCCTCTCCCCTAAGCTAGGCTAGCCCCCGATTTCTGGTCATCGTAGCTTAATTACTGGTGGCCGCAATGCTTCCAACTCATCTTCGAGTTTCTTATTCTCTATTGTTTATCAACGCGTCAATTGTGGCGACCGTATAAAGCCTTCCATAGCGATTGAGAAACAAGGTATCGCGTCTAGCGGCACTTGCATTTACCACCCGCAAGAGCCGCCTCGAAGAAAAAAGGTATTTTCTCAAATCGAAAAGTAATTGGCCGGGGACCTCGAGATCTCCCGATACACCGAATTTTGTTCGCACTTCGGTACCTGGGCCCACTCGGACCAAATACAAATCTCTTATTACTGGATGCTCTCCTGCACCTAAAATTGCCTGCCCGGTGAGTGTAATTACCGTTCCAACTCTAGCGCCAGTGAACATTCCGACAGCGAGCATCAGGTGTAGTTCGGGTGTATTGTTCTCAGAACTAAATTCCATTAGTTCCCTGGCGTCGTTGGCACTGAGAGGCGGCAGTCCATTCTCAACTCCAGTGCCTATGCGTGCTCGAAGGGGAATTGCAAGGTCAGTACCATCTCGAACCATTGCACGTCCAAATCCCCTGGTGTCAAGCCCCCGTTTCGCAGAGGCGATAGTCAATCAATTTTATGAATATTAGCCGCGCCATATTCAGAGAACTTCTAATTCAAAGTCTCGACAAGCGGCTGGTCCGATTTCCGGTAGGACTTCACTTGCTTTTTTAACGTTCAGAATAACGCTATCCATAGTCAGGCTATTCGTTTTTATTAAATGAGCCGCAGAATAACCAAGACTAATAAAAAATGTCAAACATCAATAAAAATCAATGACTTACAGTATATTAATAAAATGCTAAGTGCCTACATCCTATATATCCATTGGTGTTTTATGACGACCCTCCGGATCTCGGCAAAAAAAAAGCTGCCCTAGGGCAGCTCTATTTTCCAGAAAATACTACGTCAATGGATCCCATCTTAGGGTTAACTCTCCATAGTCCCTTACTTGGGGGTAAACAGGAAGTTCATCACATCGCCGTCCTGCACGATGTATTCCTTGCCTTCGGCGCGCATCTTGCCCGCTTCCTTGGCGCCCTGCTCACCCTTGTACGTGATGAAGTCTTCGTACGCGATCGTCTGGGCGCGGATGAAGCCGCGTTCGAAGTCGGTGTGGATGACGCCTGCGGCTTGCGGCGCGGTGGCGCCGATGGCCACCGTCCAGGCGCGCACTTCCTTCACGCCGGCGGTGAAGTAGGTCTGCAGGCCCAGCAGCTTGAAGGCGGCGCGGATCAGGCGGTTCAGGCCCGGCTCTTCCATGCCCATGTCGGACAGGAAGGCTTGGCGGTCGGCGTCGTCCAGGTCCACGATTTCGGATTCGATGGCGGCGCAGATGGCCACGACCGGCGCGTTGCGCGCGGCGGCGAATTCGGTCAGGCGGTCCAGCAGCGGGTTGTTCGTGAAGCCGTCATCGGCCACGTTGCCCACGTACATCGCGCGCTTGGCGGTGATGAAGCACAGCTGGGCGATGTCGGCCTTTTCTTCGGTCGTCAGGTCCAGCGCGCGGATCGGCTTGGCTTCGTTCAGCTGGGCAATGCACTTTTCCAGCACGGCCACGATGCGCTGCGATTCCTTGTCGCCGGAACGCGCCGTCTTCTGGTGGCGCTGCAGGGCCTTTTCGGCGGTCTGCATGTCGGCCAGTGCGAGTTCGGTCTCGATGACTTCGATGTCGGCGATCGGGTCGACCTTGCCGGCCACGTGGATCACGTTGGGATCTTCGAAGCAGCGCACGACGTTGACGATGGCGTCGGTTTCGCGGATGTGCGACAGGAACTGGTTGCCCAGGCCTTCGCCCTTGCTCGCGCCGGCGACCAGGCCCGCGATGTCGACGAATTCGACGGTGGCGGACAGGATGCGTTCGGGCTTGACGATTTCAGCCAGCTTCTGCAGACGCGGATCCGGCACCTCGACCACACCGACGTTGGGTTCGATGGTGCAGAACGGGTAGTTCTCGGCGGCGATGCCGGCGCGGGTCAGAGCATTGAAGAGTGTCGATTTGCCAACGTTGGGCAGGCCGACGATGCCGCATTGCAGAGCCATGGGAATCCTGTGTAAGTACGGTATTGATCGTTAACGTTCTAGTTTACCCCGGCCGGGGGCTGGGGCACTTGCCGCGGCACGGGGGATGCGGCCCCGCTAACTGGCGGCGGAGGGCGCCCAGCGCATGACGGCCCAGATCATCAAAATGGGGCCGGCGTTGAAAGTCGCATGCAGCAGGATGGCCGCGCCGATGCCGCGCCGCACGCGCATCCAGCCCAGCACCAGGCCGGTCAGCCACTGCGGCAGCACCAGCAGCGGCATCAGCCAGTACGGCGTCTTGCTGTAGACGAAGTTCGTCAGGTGCACGGCGGCAAAGGTCAGCGCCACCAGATGGAACACCAAGCCGAAGTGCTTCAGGTAATAGCGCCGCCAGGCCGTGTCCCAGCCGCGCAGCGGCTCGGCGCGCTGACGCGTTCCCCAGCATGCCAGGATCACGAACGCGGCCAGCAGCAGGCCTGTCCACAGCTTGGGGCCATACAGCACGACGGGCATCAAGGCCGGCACCAGCCACAACACCTGCCTGGGCCGGCGCAAGCCGTAGCGAAAGAGCATTTCTTCCACCAGCGGCGCCCACAATACGGCGGTCAGCCAAGGCAGGTTAGTGGGATCGATCCGGTGCGTCGCGCCGCCCATGCCGGCCGCCATCACGGCCACCGGCCCCAGCGCGAACAGGTTCAACGCCCACAGCAGCCCCGCCCACGCCAGCAGGCGCCCAGGGCCGATGCCCGGCCACCAATCGGCCGCCAGGCTGGCGCCCGCGGTGCGCCCCGGCAAGCGCGCGACGGAGTGCGGATGGCGGATGTACCGCCAGAAGTCCACGACCTCGTCGCGAAAGCGCATCTTGCCGCCAGAGGTGGGCTGCGGGCTACCGGTCATCAGGCGACGTTGCCGCTATGCAGCTGGCGGGTCGCCAGCGCGAAATCGCCGGCCAGCATCGCCGGCACGACAGCGCGGCAGCGGTCGATGACGGCTTCGATTTCTTTCTGTTCCTCGCGGCGCGGCGGATGCAGCACGAAGTCCGCCACTTGCTGGGCCAGGTTCAGGGTGCGCGGATGGCCGATGCCGATGCGCAGGCGCCAGAAGTTGGGACTGCCCAGCACGGCCTGAATATCCTTCAAGCCATTGTGGCCGGCATGGCCGCCGCCCTGCTTGAGCTTCACCTGGCCCGGCAGCAGGTCCAGTTCGTCATGCAGCACCAGCACCTGCTCGGGCTCCAGCTTGTAGAAGCGGGCCAGCGCGCCGACCGCCTGGCCGGATTTGTTCATATAGGTGATGGGCTTGAGCAGCAGCACGTTGTCCGCGCCCAGGCGCGACTTGGCCACCATGCCGAAAAAAGACTTCTCCAGCGCAAAAGAAGTGCGCAGGTCGTCCGCCAGGTGGTCGGCCAGCCAGAAGCCGGCGTTGTGCCGGGTGGTTTCGTAGTCGGGACCGGGATTACCCAATCCCACGATGAGGCGTATGGGAATAGACATGATGGAGGGTGTTTAAACCAAAAAACCCTGCGCATGCAAATGCACACGCAGGGTTTCGGCATAAGCCGCTGGAAAGCCCGAAGGCCTTCCGGCAAGACTTAGGCGGCCGGAGCGGCAGCTTCGGCGTCGTCGGCGGCAGCGCCGCCCTTGACGATGGCAGCAGCCAGCAGCGGGTTGTCTTCACCGCCGTGGGGGACGTACGTCACGCCCATGGGCAGCTTGATGTCGGCCAGGTGGATCGAAGCGCCAGCCAGGATGTTGGTCAGGTCGACTTCGATGAACTGGGGCAGAGCCTTCGGCAGGCAGGTGATTTCCAGTTCGGTCGTCACGTGGCTGATGATGGCGCCCGACAGCTTCACGGCCGGCGAGATTTCAGCGTTCACGAAGTGCAGCGGCACCTTGGTACGCAGGGCTTGGTTGGCGTCGACGCGCTGGAAGTCCACATGCAGGACTTGCGGCTTGTAGGCGTGCCATTGAACCGAACGCAGCAGAACTTGCTCTTCCTTGGCGCCTTCGAGCTGCATTTGCAGGATCGATGCGTGGAATTCTTCCTTACGCAGGGCGTGGTAGATCTCGTTGTGGTCGAGTTCGATGTTCAGGGGGGCAGCCGTACCACCATAGACAATGGCGGGAACGCGGCCCGCGCGGCGCAGGCGGCGGCTCGCACTCGAACCCTGGACGCTACGCGCAGTGGCGATAAATTTCATGGAAAACTCCAAAAACAAAATAAGGTGAAGAGGCTTCACCAGTTAACGGCACGGCGCGCAACATGCGCGCCGTGTTGATTGCGCCTTGCCGCGACCAGCAAGGTGCAAAAACTAAAGTGGGCTGCGGGCCCGGCTGACGCCTACGCGTCAGTCGACGAACAGCGAGCTGACCGATTCCGCGTTCGAGATACGCAGGATGGTCTCGCCCAGCAGCGCGGCGCACGACAGCTGGCGGATCTTGCCGCTGGCCTGGCCTTGCTCGGAGAGCGGGATCGTGTCGGTGACGACCAGTTCGTCCAGTTCCGACGCTTCGATGCGGTCAATGGCGCCGCCCGACAGCACGGGGTGCGTGCAATAGGCGTAAACGGCGCCGGCGCCGCGGTCTTTCAGGGCCTGGGCCGCCTTGCACAGCGTGCCGGCGGTGTCGACCATGTCGTCCATGATGATGCAGGTGCGACCGTCGACTTCACCGATGATGTTCATCACTTCCGACACGTTGGCGCGCGGACGACGCTTGTCGATGATGGCCAGATCGGCTTCCAGCTGCTTGGCCAGTGCACGTGCGCGGACCACGCCGCCGATGTCCGGGGACACCACGACCAGGTTCGAGAAATTGCGGCGCCAGATGTCGCCCAGCAAGATCGGACCGGCGTAGATGTTGTCCACGGGGATATCGAAGAAGCCCTGGATCTGGTCAGCGTGCAGGTCCATCGTCAGGACGCGGTCAACGCCAGCCACTTGCAGCATGTTGGCCACGACCTTGGCCGAGATCGCAACGCGCGCCGAACGCGGGCGGCGGTCTTGCCGGGCATAGCCGAAATAGGGAATCGCGGCGGTGATGCGGCCAGCGGAAGCGCGGCGCAATGCATCGACCATGACCATGATTTCCATCAGGTTGTCATTGGTAGGGGCACAGGTGGGCTGCAGGACGAAGACGTCCTTGCCACGCACGTTCTCGTTGATTTCGACCATCACCTCGCCGTCCGAGAAGCGACCGACGGTCATCTTGCCCAGGGACATATCGAGGTGGTTGACTACGTCCACGGCCAGCCGAGTATTGGCCGTTCCCGTGAAGATCATGAAGCTATCGTTTGCCATGATGGATGATGCGATGGTCGTTGTAAGACACTAACGAGGTGATGCGGGGTGCTACGAAACACCAGCGGACCCGGAAAATAAAAAAGCTGCTGAACCCGGGCCAGTGTCTTACAGGCGTGTTCAACAGCTTTTTTATGTATTCGGTTGGCTGGGGAGGAAGGATTCGAACCTTCGCATGCCGGAATCAAAATCCGGTGCCTTAACCAGCTTGGCGACTCCCCAACTATCTTGCAATCCAATTCCGCAGTGGATGTTCAGTTAAACCAGTACATGCCTGAACTAACCGAAACCCTGGATGCGTTGCGTTGTTTGTTTCAACAGCGCCGCGCATTATAGCGGATATTTCTGCTTTTGCCAAAACGGCTTCGGAAAGTTCGGAAAACTCGGCGAATAAACATGCGCCTGATCCCGACATGCGAACTGGTATGCCCTGTTCGCTAAGCCACCGCGTTGCCCTGAGAACCTCAGGATAAAGACGGTGAACTACCGGCTCCAAATCATTTTTCCCGAAGGAAAAAGTTGGCGAAGCAAGAAAGTCCGCTATTGTGATGTAAGAAGAATCCCTTGTCAAATCGGGTGCCGAAAATATTCCAACAGTCGGCACGCTGGTATCCGGTTGCGCAACCAGATACGCGCGTTCGGGCAGCGTCACGGCAGTGAGCGCTTCGCCTACGCCTTCGGCGAATGCCGATTGCCCGAAGACGAACACAGGCACATCCGCGCCCAGCGGCAAGGCCAGCGCCATGAGCTCGCGGCGCGTCAGCCCCGTCCCCCACAGCTTGTTCAGCGCGATCAGCACGGTCGCGGCGTCGCTGGACCCTCCGCCCAGGCCGCCGCCCTGTGGAATGCGCTTTTCCAACGCGATCTGCGCTCCCTGGCGCGTGCCCGTGGCGCGTTGCAGCGCATGGGCCGCGCGCAAGGTCAGGTCATCGGCTTCAGAGACGCCAGGCAAATCGGAGGCGCGGCTGATGACGCCATCCGCGCGCGCCTCGAAATGCAACGTGTCGCACAGGTCGATGAAACGGAAGACCGTCTGCAGCAGGTGATAGCCGTCAGGACGGCGGCCCACCACGTGCAGGAACAGGTTCAATTTGGCGGGAGCGGGAACGTCGTACAGAGTCACAGAAAACAACCGGTGCGGGACATGCCCACATTCTAGCCACGCACCGGCCGCCGCGCCTGCCCTCAGGCCAGTTGCGGCGCACCCGCGCCAGCCAGCCGCCCTGCCGGCGCGTCGATCACCTGGCCGTCTGGCAACTTGAAGACGGAGACGGCGCCCGCCAGTTGGCGAGCCTGCTCTTCCAGCGCACCGGCGGCCGCTGCCGCCTCTTCCACCAAGGCCGCGTTCTGCTGCGTCACGCTATCCATCTGCGACACCGCCCGGTTGACCTGATCGATTCCGCTGGCCTGCTCCTCGGAAGCCGCGGAGATTTCGCCCATCAGGCGGGTCACGCGCTGCACCGAGTCCACGATCTCACGCATGGTGGCGCCGGCGCTTTCGACCTGCTCGGATCCCTTTCCGACCGTCTGCGCGGAGTCCTCAATCAGTTGCTTGATTTCCTTGGCGGCGGCCGCGCTGCGCTGCGCGAGCGTACGCACCTCGCTGGCCACGACCGCGAAACCCTTGCCCTGCTCGCCTGCGCGCGCGGCCTCCACCGCCGCATTCAGCGCCAGGATGTTGGTCTGGAACGCGATGCCGTCGATCACGCCGACGATGTCGGCGATGCGGGACGAACTGCCGGAGATGGCGCGCATGGTCTCGACCACGCTGGCCACGGCGTCCCCGCCGCGCTGCGCCACTGCCGCGGACGTGGCCACCATGTGGTTGGCTTCACGCGCGGTATCGGCGTTCTGCTTCACGGTGGACGCCAGTTCTTCCATGCTGGCGGCCGTCTCTTCCAGCGACGCGGCTTGCTCTTCCGTGCGGCTGGACAGGTCGGTGTTGCCCGCGGAAATTTCGCGCGCGCCCACATTGATCTCGTCCACGCCCCGGCGCACGGCGGAAACCGTGCGCACCAGGCTGTCCTGCATGCCTTTCAAGGCGGCCAGCAGTGCACCGATTTCGTTCTTGCCGCGATCGGCGACGCGGCGGGTCAGGTCGCCTTCGGCGATGCGGCGAAAGATCTCACCGGCTTCCAGCAGCGGCCGCACGATCATGCGGCGGATCAGCACATGGGCGCCCACGGCCATCAACAGGCCCAGCGCCAGGATGCCGGCCAACAACGACGAGAACAGGGTGTGGAAGACAGAAATCTCCGCCATGGCGCCCTGGCCGGCCTCTTCGGCCCGGACCATGAAGGCGTCGCGCTCACTGACCAGAAGTTCTTGCGCCTGCTGCGTGCCTTGCTTGAAATAACTTTCCATGTCGCCCGCCTCCAGCACGCGGCCCACGCTTTGCAGGTTGGCGCTGAGGTTGGTGTAGGCCTGGATCAGATCGGCGGACGCGGTCTTTTCCGCGGCCGACAGGCCACTGGAAAAACCTTGGAAAGCGCGGTCGCCCGCGGCGATGCGCTGGCGCGCCAGGCGCAGCGCGGTCGTGTCGCTGGTGTTGCCTTGCGCGACGCGCGTGGCGTAGCGGCTCAAATCGGTGCGGGCCGCTACCAGCGACAAGGCGGCCGTGTTCACGGCGTTGACCTGTTGCGAGGAAAGGCGATAGAGCTGGCCGACGTCCTGGTTGGTCTGGCGCAATGCGACAAAACCCATGCCCCCCACCAGCAGCTGAAACGTGAAAAAGATCGCGATGATTCCTAACAGCATCGTCGCGATGCGCGTGTTCCTGAACATAGGGCATTCTCCAAAAAAGGCGGCGACAGGTTGGCCGCCGCCGCACTTGCGGTCCGCGCGAAGGGTGGCCCCGCGCGGGCATGAGGAGAATTATTCAGTCCGGCCTGACTATTTCAAGCCGTAACACGACCGCCTTTGCCGCGTTTATTTGGCCGATTGCGAAATGCCGGACGTGTTAGGCCCGGCCGCAGAAAGCGGCCATTAGCGTTCAAAGGGGGAAGACGACGGAGCGCGAACGGCTCCGTCGGAATCAAGGCTGGTTGACGACCAGACGCACCGTGACGCGGCGGCCGGGTTCCAGGCGCTCGAGGACCAGCAACTGCGGCCCCAGCGTGTCGTAGCGCGACAGCTTGGCCCGCCAGCCGCCCTGCTCGAAGGAGGCGGGACGACCCAGTTCATCGCGAGACACGTCGGAGGCTTCGGGTTGCGCCGGCAGTTTGCCGCGCAGCCAGTCGCGCAAGCCGGACACCGGCACGCTGCTGCCCAGCGCGTCTTCAGCGAGGGCATCGGGGTTGTCGGCAACCAGGCGCGTGCCATCGGCCTTGGTCAGGCTGGCGGCGCCGGGCTGGCCTTCCACGCGAGCTTCGGTCGAACCCAGCGGATTGGTCAGGTCCAGCACGTAGCGCCGGCCATCGTCCGACCACGAAAAGCCGCCTTGCACGGCGTTCTGCTTGCCGCTTTCTTCGTTCACGGTGATGGCGAAGCGGCCGATGCGCGAAAACGCATCGGGGCTGGCGCCTTCGATGGGTTTCGGCGTGGTGGTGCAGGCGGCCAGCGTCAACGCCAGCATCGCCAGCAGCGCCCAGCGCAACCAGGCCGTCACATCAGGCAAGCGTTGCACCCCAACCGTCACAGGCCCACTCCCAGACGCTTGACGACGTCCTGGACGGTCTTGTTCTTGGGATCTTTCATCAGCGCGGCGCGCAGCAGTTCCGTCGCCTGGTCGCGCTTGCCCTGGGACCACAGCACTTCGGCCAAGTGGGCGGCGATGTCGGCTTCCGGACGCACGCTATAGGCGCGGCGCAGATATTCCGCGGCGGACTCGGATTCGCCCATGCGGAACTTCACCCAGCCCATGCTATCCAGGATGAACGGATCGTTCGGCGAGAGCTCAAGCGCCTGGGTGATGAGATCCAGCGCTTCGGGCAGGCGCTGATTGTGGTCGGCCAGGGTGTAGCCCAGCGCGTTGTAGGCGTGGGCGTGGTCCGGGTCCAGCGCGATGACCTGGCGCAGCATGCGCTCCAAGTCGGCCAGGCGGTTCTGGCGTTCGTACAGCATGGCCAGTTCGTACTTGATCTCGACCGTGTCCGGCAGCGCCTGATCGGCCGCTTCCAGCGTGCTCACCGCTTGCTGGATGCGGTCGGCGTCGCGCAGGATCTGCGCCTTGGTCAGCACGCCCAGCGTGCGCTCTTCGTCGTCCTGGGGGCCGGCGGCATCGATCATGGCCAGCGCGTCGTCCACCCGGCCGCTCTTGGCGCGCAGGGCAGCCTGGCGCATGGCGACGGAATAGCGCAGCGTCGGGTCGTCGATGCGGCCCAGTTCCTTGATGGCTTCGTCGTACTGGCCCTGGTCTTCCGCAATGCGCGACAGCAGGACGTGGGCGTCCGCCGCGGCGGCGCCGGCATCCGTGGCGCCGGGCACCGTGGCGCGCTGGCGCTGCTGCTGCACATCCAGGTACTGCTGAAGCAGATTCCTGGCTTGCGGCAGCTGACCCGCCTTGTAGGCAAGCTGGGCCTGCATGAAGAGCAAGTCGAAATCTTCCGGCGAACGGCGCGACATGGCCTGCAATTCAGACAGCGCGCCGTTGTAGTCGCCGCTGTCGGCCAGTTGGCCGGCCAGCATCAGGCGGACCTTGCGGGCGCCGGGATTGCGGTTGATATAGGCGCGGGCTTCGGTCTGGGCGCGTTGCGGATCCACCTTCGAGCCGTATTCCAGCACGCGCTGGGCGGCGGCTTCGGACTTGGGATCCGCAGCCAGCGCGGCGCGGGATTCCTGCGCGGCGCGCTCGTAGTCGCCCGAGGCGGAGGCCACGTCGGCCAGCGCCAGATGGGCGGCCGGCAGCTTGCGCACGCTGTCGCTCAGGGATTCGTCCAGGATGCGCAGGGCCAGGCGGCGGTCGTTCAGGCGGCTCAGCACGGCCAAGGCCTGGCCGATGGCGGCCGGCTTGTCGCGCGAGGCGTCGATGCGGTTTCGCAGTGCCTGGGCCAGACCCTTGGTCTGCCCGTTGGCGGCGGCCAGCGCCAGTTCGGTGGAGCTGGCCTCAACGTCGTTGGGCGACAGGCGCGCCCAGACGCGGGCGGCTTCCAGCGCGCCGGGCAGATTGCCGCCAGCCAACTGGAATTCCAGGCCACGCCGGGCCAAGCGGGGGTCGCCCGTGTCCCGGGCCAGGCCGATCATGGTGGTAGCCGCTGTGCCGTACATGCCGCGCTGGGCGGCGATCTCTGACGCGAGGACGCGATAGAAGATGTCGGCAGTGAGCGATACGTAGGGCAATTGGCCCGGACGCAGGCGGATCACCTCGGTTTCAGGCTGGCGGTTCTGGGGCGCCATGCGGGGCCCGGTCGCATCACGCGTCCGGCTGTCGGCCGCCTGGGCCGGCAGCGCAAAACCTGTTGCCAGCGCAAGCGCAAGCGTGGCGATCCCGATATTCATTTGTTTGAAAGACGACTTCACGCGGCCCGTCCGGTTGATGGCACAATCTTCGTACACGCAATTGATGATCTTACACTGGCTCATGCCGGAACTGCCTGAAGTTGAAACCACGCGTCGGGGAATCGACGCCGTCATCACTGGCCGGACGCTCAAGCGCCTGGTCGTCCACGAAGGCCGCATGCGCTGGCCCATTCCGCCGGACCTGCCCGCCCTGATCGGCGGCCGCGCCGTCCTGGAATGCGCCCGCCGGGGCAAATATCTGTTGCTGCGCTTCGAACATGGCACCCAGATCGTGCATCTGGGCATGTCCGGGTCGCTGCGCAGCGTCGCCCCGGGTGAATTCCTGCGCAAACATGACCACGTCGAATGGATATTCGACGAAGCCGTCCTGCGCCTGCATGACCCCCGGCGCTTTGGCGCGGTGCTGTGGCACCCGGACGCCGATGGCCCCATCGACACCCACCCGCTGCTGGCCAAACTGGGCATCGAGCCCTTCGACCCGCGCTTTGACGGGGCCTGGCTGCACCGCCACTTCAAGAACCACAGCGCGGCGGTCAAGCAAGTGCTGCTGGCGGGGCTGGCCGTCGTGGGGGTGGGCAATATCTACGCATCGGAATGCCTGTTCCGGGCGCGCATCAACCCCAAGACCCCGGCCAACAAGCTATCGCCTGCCCGGTGCGACCGCCTGGCGGACATGATCCGAGCCACCTTGGCCGACGCCCTGACCTCCGGGGGCAGCACGCTGCGGGATTATGTCGGCGCCACCGGCGAACCCGGGGCCTATTTCGAGATCCATGCCGCGGTATATGAACGCGAAGGCCTTCCGTGCCGGGTCTGCGCGACGCCGATCCGGCGTTTCGTCCAGGGGCAACGGGCCACCTATTACTGCCCAAAATGCCAAAGAAACTAGCCCCGGCGGCCTGAAAACCCCCGGGAAATCCCTGTAAAAACAAGGTCATTTGTTTATAGCGAACGTATTGCACGAAAACTAACGCCAAGCTATATTCCTTTCACACACCTATTCCTAGAACAGTGGAAGGAGCCTCCATGAGCAAGCAATTCGCCTCGCACGCCGACCTGGACGACAAGGTCGTCTCGTTCGAAAAACTGTCCGACAACGCCTATGCCTACACGGCCGAAGGCGACCCCAACACGGGCGTGATCATCGGCGACGAGGCCGTCATGGTGATCGACACCCAGGCCACCCCGGTCATGGCCCAGGACGTGATCCGCCGCATCCGCGAAGTCACGGACAAGCCGATCAAGTACATCCTGCTGTCGCACTACCATGCCGTGCGCGTGTTCGGCGCCTCCGCCTACAACGCCCAGGAAATCCTGGCCAGCCGCGACACCTACGACTTGATCGTCGAACGCGGCGAACAGGACAAGGCCAGCGAGATCGGCCGCTTTCCCCGCCTGTTCCGCAACGCCGAATCGATTCCGCCGGGCCTGGTCTGGCCGACGATGACGTTCAAGGGCGAAATGACCGTCAATCTGGGTAACCTGGAAGTCAAGCTGCTGCAAGTCGGCCGCGGCCACACCAAGGGCGACACCATCGCCTGGCTGCCCGAGCAGAAGATCCTGTTCGCCGGCGACCTGGTCGAATACCAGTCCACCCCGTATTGCGGCGACGCCTACTTCCGCGACTGGCCCAGCACGCTGGACGCGCTGTCTAGCTTCGAAGCTGAAAAGATGGTTCCCGGCCGCGGCCCGGCCTTGAAGAGCGCCACCGAAGTCCGCCAGGGCCTGGCCGGCACCCGCGCCTTCCTGACCGACCTGTACGGCGCCGTGAACCGTGGCGTGGCCGAAGGCAAGGATCTGAAGACGATCTACCGCGAGGTCTATGACTTCATGAAGCCGCGCTACAGCGACTGGGTGATCTTCGACCATTGCATGCCGTTTGACGTGTCGCGCGCCTATGACGAGGCCACCGGCCACACGCATCCGCGCATCTGGACCGACAAGCGCGACCTGGAAATGTGGGCGCAGCTGGAAGGCTGACCCCGACGGGCCGCGGTAGCCGGCGCTGACCGGAAGCGGCCCTGACCGACCATTGCAAGAAGCGGAATCGCGCGTCGCAGGACGGCGCGCGGGATCGCGACATAAAAACAAAATGACCCACACAGGAGACAACCGTGGGAGACATCGACTTTCAGGCGATGGAGTTCGCCTATGAAAAGCACGCCGACCAAAGCGCCGGCACCGCACCGCGGCACCAGGTCGTGGTCGTGGGGGCCGGCCCGGTCGGCCTGACCACCGCGTTGGACCTTGCCCGCCAGGGCGTGCGAGTCGTGGTGCTGGACGACGACTACCGCTTGTCCACCGGGTCACGCGCCATCTGCTTTTCCAAGCGCACCCTGGAAATCTGGGACCGCCTGGGCGTCGGCCAACGCATGATCGACAAGGGCGTGTCGTGGAACGTCGGCAAGGTGTTCTTCCGCGAACAGGAAGTGTGGCGTTTCGACCTGCTGCCTGAACCCGGCCATCGCCGCCCCGCCTTCATCAACCTTCAGCAGTACTACGCCGAAGGCTATCTGTATGAGCAGGCGCGCCAGGAACCCAACATCGACCTGCGCTGGAAAAACAAGGTCGCCGGCGTGGTCCAGGCCGAAGACGGCGTCGACCTGACGATCGACACCCCCGAAGGCCCGTACACGCTCCACGCCGATTGGCTGGTCGCCTGCGATGGCGCCCGTTCGCCGGTGCGCAAGCTGATTGGCCAGGAAAGCCATGGCCGCATCTTCCGCGACCGCTTCCTGATTGCCGACGTGAAGATGAAGGCGGACTTCCCGACCGAACGCTGGTTCTGGTTCGACCCGCCCTTCCATCCCAACCAATCCGTGCTGCTGCACCGTCAGCCCGACAACGTCTGGCGCATCGACTTCCAACTGGGGTGGAACGCCGACCCCGTCGAAGCCGTCAAACCCGAGAACGTGCTGCCGCGCATCCGCGCCCTGCTGGGGCCCGACGCGCAGTTCGATCTGGAATGGGTCAGCGTCTACACCTTTGCCTGCGAGCGCATGGACAAGTTCCGCCACGGACGCGTCGTGTTCGCCGGCGACTCCGCGCACCGCGTATCGCCCTTCGGCGCGCGAGGCGCCAATAGCGGCGTGCAGGATGCCGAAAACCTGGCGTGGAAGCTGAAGCTGGTGCTGGCGGGCCTGGCGCCCCAAGCGCTGATCGACAGCTACAGCGCCGAGCGCGAGTACGCGGCCGACGAGAACATCCTGAATTCGTCGCGCGCCACCGATTTCATTACGCCCAAGAGCGACATCAGCCGCAGCTTCCGCAACGCGGTGCTGAACCTGGCCAAGACGCATCCATTCGCGCGTTCACTCGTCAACAGCGGACGCCTGTCGCTGCCCGCCACCTACGGCGAGTCGCCCCTGAATACCCCGGATGCGGATGCCTTCACGGGCCGCATGGTGCCCGGCGCGGTTGCGCTCGATGCGCCGGTGACGTGCCGCGGCGAGCAGGACTGGTGGCTGGCGCAGCTGGATAGCGGCTTCGTCCTGGCGCTGTTCTGTGGCGATGCGCTGCCCAGCGCCAACACGCTCCAGGCCTTGCAGGCGCTGCGCATGGCGCCGGTGCCCGTCAAGGCCGTCCTGGTCGCGGGCGCGCAGTGTGACTTGTCGGGCCTGCCCGCGGACTTGCCGGTGGTGGCGGACGCCGAAGGCTGCCTGGCCAAACGCTACGACGCGCAGCCCGGCACCGCCTACCTGATCCGCCCCGACCAGCACATCGCCGCGCGCTGGCGCGCATTCGACGCCGATGCCGTCGCCCGCGCCGTCCGCCGGGCCACGGGCCACGCCTGAATCCAGAGGTCAACCCATCATGCTGATTACCGAAACCAATCTGAGCTCGCCCGACGACTTCTACGAAGCGCTGATCGAAACGCACCGCGATCTGACGAACGAGCAAAGCCAGGAACTGAACGCGGCGCTGATCCTGCTGCTGGCCAACCACCTGGGCGACGTGGCGCTGCTGCGCGAAGCCCTGCAACAGGCCCGCGCCTCAGTCGTGCAAGCGTAGGATGGGTGAAGCGCGGGACACCGAAAAAAAGAACCCCGACGTCGAACGCGCGTAACCCATCAAGCAGCGGTTGCGTTGTGGCTGAAGCAGCAAAGCATCCAGGGCTGCTTGATGGGTTGCGCGCGCTGGGGCGCAGCTTTCCAGGCAAAACCGTTCCGCGCTCCACCCATCCTACGCGCCGCCCCCCCTGCCGAACACCGGGCCGCATTTCCCCCGCCCCCCAACCAAACACCCGGCCGCATCTACCCCCTGCCCCGCCCTGCCGCGGCCCGGGGCATTTACAACCCCACCGCGAACGTATTCACGATCAACGCGCGCAGCCATTGGTTACCGCCATCGCGGTCCACCCTGCGCTGCCAGTACATGTTCGTCTGCAGCGCGGGCACCTTCACCGGCGGCGTCATGAAGCGCAGGCCGAACGGTGGCGCGGCGCTGGCGGCCAGTTTTTCAGGCACGGTCGCCAGCAAGTCCGTCGCGCTGACGATGTAAGGCACGGCGGAAAAGTGCGGCACGCTGAAGTGTTCGGCCAGTTCCACGCCCGCGCGCTCCATGGACTGGTTGACCTGCCCGTAGGGCGCGGCTCGCGACACGATCAGATGCCGCTCGGCTCGGAATGCCTTGATACCCATGCCCGCGTGCGCCGTGGGATGCGCCTGGCGGAACAGGGTGGCATAGCCCTGCCGGAACAGCATGCGCTGCAGCGTGCCCGCCCCCATCTCGTCGAACGCGCCGATGGCCAGGTCCACCCGGCCCGACTCCATTTCACGCGGCAGATCCGGCCCCTGCACGCGCACCGAATCGATGCGCACCTGCGGCGCCACCTGCACGCAGACCTCCATCAGCCGCGGCATGAAGTGGATTTCGCCCACATCTGTCATCGCCACCCGGAAGCGACGGTTGCTGGTGGCGGCGTCGAACACGTCCTGATCCTGCAAAGCCTGGCTAAGCATCGTCAGCGCTTCGCTGACGGGGCCGGCCAGCCGCTGCGCGCGCGGGGTGGGCAGCATGCCTTGCGCGGTACGCACGAACAGCTCGTCGCCAAAGGCCTCGCGCAGGCGCCGCAGGGCGTTGCTGACCGCGGGTTGCGTCAGATCCATCCGCCGCGCCACGGCCGACAGATTGCGGTCTTCCAGCAGATGCTGGAACAGGATCAACAGGTTCAGGTCGACGTTGCGCAATTCGGTCATAGGCCCCCCTACTATTCACAAAATTTATAGTCTCTATTTTTGCATTCCCGTAGCCGCAAGGGGCGTTTTTTCCGACAATAGGGAATCGGCGCCGGGTGCAACCCAGACCGCCCTCAGATACCGACCGCGCGGCCAAGCACCGCGCCGCCACCCAGGAGGATTCCATGGAACTGAAATATCAGACCGGCTTCGGCAACGACTGCGCGACCGAAGCGCTGCCCGGCGCCCTGCCCGTAGGCCGCAATTCGCCGCAGCAATGCCCGTACGGCCTGTATGCCGAGCAACTGTCCGGCACCGCCTTCACCGCCCCCCGCAGCGAAAACCGCCGGTCCTGGCTGTACCGCATCCGCCCGGGCGCGCAACACAAGCCGTTCGAGCCCTTTGCCGGCGCGGCAGGCTGGGAAAGCACCTTCGGCCATGGCCCGGTCACGCCCAACCAGTTGCGCTGGAGCCCGATGCCCATCCCTGACGCCCCCACCGACTTCCTGGAAGGCGTGAAGACCTGGGGCGGCAACGGCGGCCCGGACGAACAGGGCGGCGTGGCCATCCACCTGTACGCGGCCAACCGGTCGATGCAGGGCCGCTATTTCTACAACGCCGATGGCGAACTGCTGCTGGTGCCCCAGCAAGGCCGCCTGCGCCTGGCTACCGAGCTGGGCCTGATCGATCTGGAACCCCTGGAAATCGCCGTGATCCCGCGCGGCGTGCGCTTTCGCGTCGAACTCCTGGATGGCGCCGCGCGCGGCTACATGCTGGAGAACTTCGGCGCCGCCCTGCGCTTACCCGAACTGGGCCCTATCGGCTCGAACTGTCTGGCAAACGCGCGTGACTTCCAGACGCCGGTGGCCTGGTATGAAGACGTGGAAGGCGACTTTGAACTGATTGCCAAGTTCACGGGCGGATTCTGGCGCGCATCCATCGACCATTCGCCGCTGGACGTCGTGGCCTGGCACGGCACGCACGCGCCGTACAAGTACGACCTGCGCCACTTCAACACCATCGGCTCGATCAGCTTCGACCATCCGGATCCGTCGATCTTCACGGTGCTGACCGCACCGTCCGACACCCCGGGCACGGCCAACATGGACTTTGCGATCTTCCCGCCGCGCATCCTGGCCATGGAAGACACCTTCCGTCCGCCCTGGTTCCACCGCAACGTCGCCAGCGAATTCATGGGCCTGATCCAGGGCGTATATGACGCCAAGGCCGATGGCTTCGCCCCCGGCGGCGCCAGCCTGCACAACTGCATGAGCGGTCACGGCCCCGACGCCGAGACCTTCGAGAAGGCCTCGCACGCCGACACGCACGCCGCCCATTACATCCGCGACACGATGGCGTTCATGTTCGAAACGCGCCGCGTCATCCGCCCGACCGGGCAGGCCTTGGCCTCGGTAGAATTGCAGGGCGACTATTACCGGTGCTGGCAGGGCATCGTGAAGCACTTCGATCCCAAGAAGGCGTGACGGCGCCACTGCGCTGATTCCCAGCCACGGCGATGCGTGCAAGCGCATCGCCGTTTGGCTTTTGAATTTTCCGGCGCCGCTGCCCGTCAGTTCTGCCGGCCCCCACACCATTACAGAGACACGCGAACCATGACCACCACGATCAACGAAACCCACGATCCCTCCTTGAAGAGCTGGATCGCCAGCGCCAACACCGGCACGTCCGATTTTCCGGTCCAGAACCTGCCGTACGGCGCGTTCCGCCGCAAGGGCACGCAAGAGTCGTTCCGCCCGGGCGTGGCGATCGGTGACCAGATCCTGGACCTGGCCGCATTGGCCGCCAAGCAACCATTCGAAGGCCTGGCCGCCGAGGCGCTGGCCGCTTGCGCGGGCAACAGCCTGAACGCGCTGATGGCGTTGGGCCAACCGCACTGGAGCGCCCTGCGCCTGGCGCTGTCGCGCGCCCTGCGCGAAGGCGCCGCCTTGCGCGCCGAAGTCGAGCCGTTGCTGGTGGCGCAGGCCGACGCTGAATACACCACGCCCGCGCGCATCGGCGACTACACCGACTTCTATATCTCGGTGCACCACGCGACGGCAGTGGGCAAGCAGTTCCGTCCTGATAATCCCTTGCTGCCGAACTACAAGTGGGTGCCGATCGGCTACCACGGCCGCGCCTCCAGCATCGGCGTGGACCAGAAGTTCCCCCGCCCGGTCGGCCAGACGCGTCCGGCCAATGAAGGCGACACGCCGCAATTCGGCCCGTGCGCGCGCCTGGACTACGAACTGGAACTGGGCATTTTCGTGGGGACCGGCAACGAACAAGGCGAACGCATCGGCCTGGCCGACGCCGACGGCCACGTGTTCGGCCTGTGCATTCTGAACGACTGGTCGGCGCGCGACATCCAGGCCTGGGAATACCAGCCCCTGGGCCCCTTCCTGTCCAAGAATTTCGCCTCGACGATTTCGCCGTGGATCGTCACGATGGAAGCGCTGGAGCCGTTCCGCACGCAATGGAACCGCGGCCCGTCCGAACCGCAACCGATGCCGTACCTGGCCTCCGACGCGAACCGTGCGAAGGGCGCCTACGACGTGCAGCTGGAAGTGCTGATGACGACGCAACAATCGCGCGAGGCCAAGCAGCCCGCCGTGACGTTGTCGCGCAGCAATTTCCGCGATGCCTACTGGAACGTGGCCCAGCTGATCACGCACCACACGGTGAACGGCTGCAACCTGCAACCGGGCGACATGCTGGGCACGGGCACGCTGTCCGGGCCGCAGCCGTCGGAAGCTGGTTCGTTGCTGGAATTGAGCAATGGCGGCAAGACGGCAATCGACCTGCCGTGGGGAGAAAAGCGGACGTTCCTGCAGGATGGCGATCAGATCATCATGCGGGCGGCTTGCTTGAAGGCGGGATATCCGAGGATTGGGTTTGGGGAGGCGTCCGGGACGGTGTTGCCGGCGCGGGTTTGAGTTTTCTCTTCGTGGGTGGGGCGTGTTGGGGGATCGGCGCAGAGTTTGCTTAGGTCGCCTTGAGGTGTGATCCCCGCAGCGTTTACGTAGGTCGCCTTGAGGTGTGGTCTCCGCAGGTTTGCGTAGGTCGCCCATCGGCGCGGTCGCCCTGACTACGCGCGCCCACGATTGCGGTCCGGAGCCTTCGCTCCGGACTCGCCTCGGCGGCCCCCCCCGTTGTCATCTTCGTTGCGGCCTGCGGCCGCTGCCTTCAGATTCCCTCGGGCGCATCAAGGTTGCGCGCAGTCAGGCCGACCACACCGACGGGCTGCGCCGTCTTGGTTTGCGCGCTGCCAGGTTCCGGATTAGTGACGAGATTTGCGGGGCCCGCCTCATGCGGCCGCGCGGGCGGCCGCATTCTGCATACGCGTTCTGAGGCGTTGTAGCGGTGGTCGCTCGCGCGCTTGTAGAGAGTGGTTTTCTACTGGGCCCCGCCGTCAGATGGGGCAGGTGGAGCGACGGGTGACGCGCGGCAGATAGCTGCTCGCTTCTTCACATCTGTACGCGCGCCACCCGTCTAAGAGGGAGAGTGCTGTGTGCTTGCGGCACTGGTGCTTCTCTGATGGGTCATCAATCGTCGATCGTTAATCGACATTCGAGTTCTCGCGTTCTCGCATCCGTAGGATGGGTGGAGCGCGGCACACCCGTCATCAGGACGGCGACGTCCGTCGCGCGTAACCCATCGTGGTGGCATGCATCGGTGATGGGTTACGTGCGGCATGCAGCCATTTCCTTGGGGCTACCGGAACGCACTCCACCCATCCTACGAAGAAGAAGAAGAAGAAGAAGAACAAGAACAGCGCCACCCACACGCGAAGCGAAGATCACATGACGCTAGACCATGCGTAAGCTCCCAAAGGCCGCCCGCGCGGCCGGCCGGGAGCGGGCCCCGCAAGATCTTCCACCACCTCACCCCTGGTGGAGAGAACCCTAAGCAAACCGTTCTCCCCCGCTACCGTGAGATTGCAACCATCAAAGCACGGCGGGTTGGTGGCCTGCGGGGCGCGGGGCGTCGATAAGCCCGAGGGAATCTGAAGGCAGTTGCCGCAGGCAACAACGAAGATGACGACGGGGAAGTCCGGAGCGAAGGCTCCGGGCCGCAATCGTTGACCCGCGCCCCGCAGGCCACCGACTCGCCGGGCGTCTTTAAAACCTACAACGCCCAAAGCAAAAACACCAAATCAAGGCAAACGATACTTCCCCTCCCGATACACCCAAGACGCCCACAAAGCATGCGCCAACGCCTCCTCCGTCAACTTCGGATCCGCAGGCTCAACCGGCGCGTAGACCTCGTCGCGTCCGACGGGCGCCGCTTCGTACCGGAACTCGCGGGGATCCTTTGACGGCTCCAGCACCAGCAACTTGTCGCCCTGCAGATACCCGAAGTTATCCGCGTACTGCATGATCGCCCGGTTCGGATCGCGTTGCGTCAAATCTGCCCCCAACATCGGGTTCACGTTATCCAACCCGATCAGCGACAACAGCGTCGGCGCCATATCGATCTGGCTGACTAGCCGTTCGTCCTGGCGCGGTGCGATGCCGGCGCCGAGGATCAGCGCCGGGATCTGGAAATGGCGCACCGGCACGGGGATGGATCCGTAGACCCGTGAATCGTGGTCCGCGATGACCAGGAACACGGTGTTGTCCCAATACGGCGCCTTCTTGGCTTTTTCGAAGAACTGTCCCAACGCCCAGTCCGCATACCGCACCGTGTTGTCCACCGTGGCGGGCTCGCCCACGGGCTGGATACGGCCTTCCGGATATTCCCAGGGCGAATGGTTCGTTACCGAAAACGCCAGCGTGAAGACAGGCTTGTCGCCATCGGCGCGCAGCAGGCGGTCGACCTGGGTGAACATGTCTTCGTCCGATGCGCCCCAGGACCCTTCGAATACCGGGTTCACGAATTTCGGACGGTCCACGACTTCGTCGAAACCGTTGCCCAGGAAGAACGCGCGCATGTTGTCGAAGTGCGATTCGCCGCCGTAGACGAAACGCGAGTGGTAGCCGTGCTTGCCCAGCACCTGCGCCAAGGTGAAGAAGCCGGTCTGCGAGCGCGGCAGCTTGACCACGGCATCCGCCACACTGGGCAGGAAGCCTGCCGTCACCGCTTCGATGCCCCGCACCGAGCGGGTGCCCGTCGCATAGGCGCGGTGGAACATCCAGCCTTCCTTCGCCAGACGGTCGATGTTGGGCGTCAGATCGCGGCCGCCCAGGCTGCCCACGTACTGCGCGCCCAGGCTTTCCTGCAGGATGATCACCACGTTCAGCGGCTTGTCGCGACGGACCGTGGCTTTCTGCTCGTGCAGGCTGGGGTAGCGCGGATCCAGCGGCGCGCCGGTCAGGCCCGCCTTCTCGCGCACGATGGCGTTCATCTGGTCCACCGGCATCTTGGGGTACATCGCCGCTGACGAGCGCTCGTCGCGCATCCGGTAGGCGGCGTCGAACACGCTGTACAGCGAATTGAGCGCCAGCCCGTTGACCATGGCGTCCGAACTGAAGGCGACCTTGGCCGGATTGATCGGCCGATGCTCCAGCGTGCCGCGTGCACCCAGCACGACCAACGCCAGGATCACGAAGGAGGCGATCGGCCGCTTCCACCATGCCATGAACGGATCGCGCGAGCGCGTCGGGAACAGCTTGACGGCCAGCCAGGCCGCCAGCACCAGCACCACGAAGGCGGCCAGCAGCACGCCCTTGTAGCCCTGCCACAGCATCGACCCCACTTCCTTCGGGTTGAGCAGATAGATGAAGTACAGGCGGTTCGGACGCGTGTCGTATTCAGCGATGAATTGCGGCGTGGAGACTTCCAGCAGCACATACAGCATCCACCAGATGCGGAACCACCACGCGGTGATGCGGGCCGCCAACGGCCGGTGTCCGAACCAGGGCGAAAACACGGCCGGCAGCGCGATCACCATCGACAGCAGGCACACGTCGATGCGCAATCCACCGAACAGAACGGGCCACAGGCCGCCTGCGGCCTGCACGCGATCCCACATCCAGAATGACAGCCCCAGACGCGACAGCGTCAGCATCACCAGGACGGCAACGATGAACCGGAGTGTCAGGCGGCGCATGCGGCGGCCCTCCCCGGGCGGCGCGGGTCCGCCTGTTCAGATGAAAAAATCTTGCTGGGTGTGCCGAGCAAAGCCATGCCGCCTCGTTGACCTGAAATGAAAACGGGCCAAGGTTAACGCGGTTTGGCAGGCGTCGGCAGTGAATGTCGTCGCCGTCAAGCGTTGTACGACATCATATTTCAAATAGAGGGACGCGGCGCAGAGCTTCCACGCTGCGTACAGCCGCCTGCTATTGCGCGCGGCGCAGGCGTTCGCGGCTATTGCTCAGATGCGTGCGCATGGCGGCGCGGGCGCTTTCGGCATCCTGGCGCATGATCGCGCTGTAGATGTCTTCGTGTTCAAGATTCACGCGCGCCAGATACGCCGCGCGGTCTTCGTGCGCGAACTTGGCCGAATTGATGCGGGTGCGCGGAATGATGGCGGAACCCAGGTGCGACATGAGGTCCGCGAAGTAGCGGTTGTCGGTGGATTGCGCCACCAGCAGATGGAACTGGAAATCCGGTGTGATCGTGTCGCCGCCGGTTTCCAACGCGCTGCGGAACAGGTCCAACGCGCGGCGCATTTCCTGCAACTGCACGTCGCTGCGGCGGATGGCGGCCAGGCCAGCGGCCTCGCTTTCCAGGCAGATGCGCAATTCCAGCAGCACCAGCACATCGCGTACCGTGGCGATATCGGCAGGATCGACGCGAAAATCGCCGCCGCCGCTGGGTTCCAGCGCATACGTGCCGACGCCGTGATGCGTTTCCACCAAGCCCGACGCCTGCAGACGGGACAGCGCCTCGCGCACGACGGTGCGGCTGACACCGAACTGACGCATGATTTCGGATTCGGTGGGGAGCTTGTCGCCAGGGCGGATATCGCCACTTCGGATGCGTTCGGAGATGTTTTCAACCAGGCCCTGGGCCAGGTTCCGGGGACGACGCTGCGGCAAGACGGGGGTATCGACAGGAGCGTTCATCAGGGATTATCCGAAGGCGGTTGCGCAAAGCTTGACGCTGAAATTTGGCGCTCATTATACTTTGCTCAAGTTGTACGATAACGTACCAGATAAGTCCACTCCCCCGCGCCATCCACCGAGCATTGCGCCATGAGCCGTACTGTCAACAACACGCCTGCCACGTTTCGCTGTCATCGTTTGTTATTGACCGGCGCCGCCGGCAACCTCGGCCAAGTGCTGCGGCCCCGGTTAAAGGCCCATGCGGACGTGTTGCGCGTTTCCGACCTGGCCGAGGTGGGGCCCGCCGCCCCCGGTGAAGAGGCGCTGCCCTGCGACCTGGCCGACGCCGCTGCCGTGTCCCGACTGGTGCAGGGGGTCGACGCCATCGTTCACCTGGGCGGCGTGTCGGTAGAGCGGCCCTTCGAAGAGATACTGCCCGCCAACATCCAGGGCGTCTACAACCTGTTCGAGGCCGCCCGCCTCCACGGCGTGCAACGCGTGGTGTTCGCCAGTTCAAACCACGTCATCGGTTTCTACGAGCAGGGCAAGCAGCTGGACGCGGACGTGCCCTTGCGCCCCGACGGCTATTACGGCCTGAGCAAGGCCTACGGCGAAAACCTGTCACGCTTCTACTTCGACCGCTACGGCATCGAAACCGTGTGCCTGCGCATCGGCTCGTCGTTCCCGGAGCCCAAGGACCGGCGCATGATGGTCACCTGGCTCAGCTACGACGACCTGACTGACCTGGTCACCCGTGCGCTGTTCACGCCGGACGTCGGCCATCTGATCGTCTACGGCGCGTCGGCTAACCGCGACAGCTGGTGGCGCGACGACGCCGCCCGCGTATTGGGGTTCGTCCCCAAGGACTCCTCCGAGCGTTTCCGCGCGCAGGTCGAAGCGCAGGCCCCGTTGCCGGCCGATGATCCCGCCGCCCGCTATCAGGGCGGCGCGTTCGTCAAGGCAGGCCCCTTTCCTTTTCCGGCCGAGTAACTGCCACCATGTCCGCCAATGCCGAACGTATCGGGACCATGTTGTGCGGCGTAGGAGAAAGCCCGGTCTGGCGCGTTGCCGATCAGACGTTCACCTGGACCGACATCCCCGGCAAGACCTTGTGGCGCTGGTCGCCGGCAAGCGGCGACATCACGCAATGGGCGCTGCCGCAGATGGCTGGATGCCTTGCGATGCGCGGCCCGGGCTGGCTGCTGGCGATGGAAGACGGCCTGTACGCCTGCGACGCGCTGCAGGCGGGCGCGCCCTGTGGCCCCCGGTTGCTGGCCACCGTCCCGCACGCGGCGCCCGGCATGCGCTTCAATGATGGCCGTTGCGACCGGCAAGGCCGTTTCCTGGCGGGCACGATGGTCATGGACATGAGTCTGGCGCAGCCCGCCGGCAAGCTGTACCGCTACGACGCGCACGGCGTGGCGGTACTGCTGGACGATCTGATCGTGCCCAACGGCACGGCCTTCAGCCCGGACGGCCGGACGATGTATCTGTCGGACTCCCATCCTACGCGTGGCGCGGTCTGGGCGTTCGACTACGACATCGATACCGGCACGCCGCATAACCGCCGGCTCTTCATCGCCGCCTTGCCCGCCGGCCGTCCGGACGGCGCGGCAGTGGACACGGACGGCGGCTACTGGATCTGCGGCAACGACGCCGGGCGCATCTACCGCTACACGCCCGACGGCAGGCTGGATCGGACCCTCGCCGTTCCCGCCGCCAAGATCGCGATGTGCGCCTTCGGCGGCGCTGCAATGGACACCTTGCTCGTCACCTCGATCCGCCCTCCCTCAGCCGCGCCCGGCTCCCTGGAAGGCGCCGTGTTCGCCCTGCGCCCCGGCGCGCAGGGGCTGGAGGAAACCGCAAGCGCCGGTTAGCACCCGATCGGGGCACGCGCCTGCGTGCCCCATGCCAGGTAGTAAGCAGGTCCGTACCTATCAAAGAGCTTCGAGGCCGTCCCGGCCCTTGACCAAACGCCATACTCCAACCGGAGGTAGACATGCTGCGCCCCACCCTGACCCGCGCCATTTTGGCGGCGGCTGCCTTGCTGACCCTGATTCCCGCCACCCATGCCGCCGAGCTGCGCTCTGCCGACATCCATCCCGACGACTACCCCACCGTGCTGGCCGTGCGCCAGTTCGGCGAACTGGTCAAGCAACGCACCAACGGCCGCATCACGGTCAAGGTGTACGCCGGCGGCGCGCTGGGCAACGAAGACGATTCGATCGAACAGGTGAAACTGGGCGCCCTGGCCATGGCACGCGTCTCCAGCGCCGCCATGCACAATATCTGCCAGACCACCCGCGTACCCTCACTGCCCTTCCTGTTCCGCTCCAAGGAGCATCTGCACAAGGTGCTGGACAGCGAGATTGGCGACCAGATCCTGCGCTCGTGCGAAGGTGCAGGCTTCGTGGGCCTGGCGTGGTACGACAGCGGTGCGCGTTCGATGTACACGCGCAACAAGCCGATCAAGACCCTGGCCGACGCGAAAGGACAGAAGATCCGCGTGCAGCAATCGGACCTGTCCGTCGCCATGGTCGAAGCGATGGGCGGCAACGCCACGCCAATGCCGATGGGCGAGGTCTACACGTCGCTGAAGACGGGGCTGGTGGATGCCGCCGAAAACAACTTCCCCAGCTACGAAAGCGCGCATCACTACGAAGTCGCCAAGTACTACGCGATGACGGAACACACGATGACGCCCGAGATCCTGATCTTCTCGAAGCGCCAATGGGACAAGCTGCCGCCCGAGGACCAGAAGATCTTGCGCGAAGCCGCTCGTGAATCCGTGCCGTTCATGCGCAAGCTGTGGGACGAACGCGAGCAGAAGTCCCGGTCCGTGGTCGAGCGCGCCGGTTCGCAGATCGTGGAGGTGGACAAGGCCTCGTTCCAGAACGCGATGAAACCCGTGTACGAGCGCTTCGTCACCACGCCCGAAATGAAAGACCTGGTCGCCAAGATCCAGGCCGTCCAGTGAGGGCATCATGTTGGCCACACCCACGAATGAAACAGATGTCGGTGCGGGGGGCCGGGCGCAAGCCCTGGCTGCCCCGCTGGATGCCTATACCCGCGGCTGCGCGGCGCTGGCGCGGGCCTGCATGTGGACGAGCGTGTTCGGGCTGATCTGCCTGATCGTCGCAGTCACCTTGCAGATCGTCGGCCGCCACGTGCTCAACAGCACGCCGACCTGGGCCGAAAGCCTGGCGCTCTTGCTGGTGCTGTACGTGACGATGCTGGGCGCCGCCGTCGGCGTACGCGACGCGGGCCACATCGGCTTCGAATCGCTGCTGGACGCGCTGCCCCCAGCCGGCCAGCGCCGGTTGCGGATCTTCATCCATCTGCTGGTGCTGCTGTTCGGCGTGCTGATGGCATGGAACTGCGGCGTGCTGGCGGAATCCGTCGCGGCCTACAAGATCCCCAACCTGGGGATATCGAATGCCTGGAAGTACATCCCCGCAACCCTGTCGGGCACCTTGATCGCGCTCTTCTCCATCGAGCACATCATCGCCATCCTGCGCAACCATAAGGTGGTACCGGCATGGCGCTGACACTGCTTTCGTTTACGTTCATGGGGTTCCTGGTGATCGGCGTGCCGGTGGCCTTCGCCATCGGCCTGTCGTCCATCACCGCCATCATGGTCGAGGACCTGCCGCTGGCGGTGGCGTTCCAGCAGATGACCTCCGGCATGAACGCGTTCTCGTTCCTGGCCATTCCCTTCTTCATCTTCACGGGCGAACTCATGCTGTACGGCGGCATTGCCGACCGCATCGTCGCGTTCGCCAAGTCGCTGGTGGGGCACGTACGCGGGGGGCTGGGCATGTCCAACGTTGTGGCCTGCACGCTGTTCGGCGGCGTGTCGGGCTCGCCCGTGGCGGACGTGTCGGCGATGGGATCGGTGATGATCCCGATGATGAAGCGCGAGGGCTATCACGCGGACTATGCGGTGAACGTCACGACGCACGCCGCGCTCGTCGGCGCGCTGATGCCTACCAGCCACAACATCATCATCTACACGCTGGCAGCGGGCGGCAAGGTGTCGATCGCGGCGCTGATCGCGGCCGGCGTCGTGCCAGCGGTGATCCTGACCTTGTGCAATCTGGCGGCGGCCTACTTCGTGGCGCGCAGCCGGGGCTATCCGGCGGGCACCTTCCCGGGCTGGCACATCGTCTTGCGTTCGCTGATCGCGGCAGCACCCGGATTGTTCGTGGTGGTGCTGATCATCACCGGGATCCTGAGCGGGGTCTTCACCGCGACGGAATCCGCGGCGGTGGCGGTGCTGTACGCGCTGGCGCTGACGATCTTCGTCTACCGGTCGCTGACCTGGGACCAGTTCGTGCGGGCGGCCAGCAAGGCCGTCAAGACGACGGGCGTCGTATTGCTGCTAATCGGCATTTCGGCCACCTTCGGCTACCTGATCAGCTTCTACGGCGTGGCGGAAAAAACGGGCGAGCTGATGGCGTCGGTGTCGACCAGCCCGTGGGCCATCTTCCTGATGGTCAACGTCATCCTGTTCGTCCTGGGCACCTTCCTGGACATGGCCGCCACCATCCTGATCTGCACGCCGATCTTCCTGCCGATCTGCATGCAGTACGGCATGGGCCCGGTGCAATTCGGGATCGTCATGCTGCTGAACTGCGCCTTGGGGCTGAACACGCCCCCGGTCGGGACGACGCAGTTCGTCGGCTGCGCGATCGGTGGCGTCTCGGTGGGCACCGTCATGCGCACGATCTGGCCCTTCTACGGCGCCTTGCTGGCGGCGTTGGCGCTGGTGACCTACGTGCCGGCGTTTTCGCTGTGGTTGCCCGGCGTGCTGCTCAACTGATCGTGCGCTTTGTGGGACGCGCGCCGCACGCGGTGCCGTCCCACAATCACCGGATAGAAGAACAGCGCGGCTAGAAACCACAGCAACGCCGCCGACCAGAGCGTCTGGCTCAGGAAGTGGGCGCCCTGCAGAATGCGCACCACCGAAAACCCGACCCCGGCGGCCACGCCCACGGCCAGCCCCCACCAGCGCCAGGCGGGTCGGTCAAGCGCCCAACCGGCGAAGTACAGCGTCAGCATCGAATAGCCCGCGCCCGCATGGCCGCTGGGCATCGCCCCTCCAGAGCGCTCACGCACCCAGGTCCACCAGTGCAGCGGATATGGGGTGTAGCCGCCCAAGGTTTCCAGATCATAGGGTCGCGGCAAGGTCGTGTAGTGCTTGAGCTGGTTCACCACCAACTGCCCCATCAGGCACGTCGCCGCCAGGGCTAGCGCCGGCCCGCGCCACGGCCGCCAGGCTGGGATGCGGAAGCTGGCCGCGACTACGCCGACGGCCGCCAGGGCGACGCCGATCGGCAGGGCCAGCACCATGCGGTGCCCCACCAGATCCAGCCAGCGGTTCACGTGCAGGGGGAAATCATCCAGGGCCGGATCGAACAGCGCGCGGGCAATGCGCAGGTCCATGCCCGAGGCATTGGCCCACCAGGCCAGGCAGGCGAGCACCAGCGTCACGCCGATCAGCTGACTGCAGAGGTACCAGACGGGCGTCGGCGCGCGCGCCGCAGGCAGCAAAGGGGACGACATGGGTCGATAGACCAGGGACGCATCGGACAAGCGAAGAGCTTAGTGCGCCGATAGTCGAAATTTCGTCAAATCCGGCCCTGTTCCGCGGATGCGACATCGCCGGCAGAATCGGCGACGGCGGCGTCGAACCGCAGGGAGAATCGCGTCCCCCGCAACCCCGGTTCGCGGGATGACTCGACCGTCAGCGACCAGCCTTGCATGTCGCAGACCCGCTTGGCGATCGCCAGCCCCAGGCCCCGGGCGGTTTCGTCGCGGTCGCCTGCGTTGGAATCCCGCATCCGTCCGCTGTAGTAGCGGCGGAACAGGAAGGGCAAATCGTCGGCGGCAATCCCCTTGCCGTCGTCGCTCAGTTCCAGCACGCCTGGCGCGCTGAACCGGGTCGTCAGCGTGGCCGGCGCGGCATGCTCCACCGCATTGCGCACCAGGTTGCGCAGCACGGTCAGGAGCGCATAGCGATCCAGCGTCAGGATATGGCCGGGCGGGATCTGGTTGTCCAGGCGCAGTTCGGCGTGCCCTGCCTGGGCCTCGTAGCCGCGCCAGGCGTCTTCCATGCACTCGGCGACGTCCACGGGCGCCGGCGGCAGCAGTTGGTCACGCGCCATCGCCCGGGCGCTCTCCAGGCACACGATCACGTCATCCACGTTATCCACAACGCGGGTCAGGCGCTGGCGCTGATCCGGCGTCAACGCCTGGGTCAGCAGCATCAACTCGCTGTCGGAACGGATCGCCGCCAGCGGCGTGCGGACCTCGTGGCTGAGGTTGCCCGCAAACTCCCGTTCACGGGCGATCGATCGGTCGACCTGGTTCTGCACCCGGTTGAACGCCTCGATCAGCCGGCCGGCCTCGTCGTCGCGGGTAACCGCCATGTCCGGCGATCCCGGCGCCCAGGTCGCCAAGCGGTCGGTCAGGTCCAGCAAGGGCCCCACGGCCACCGCCGCCACCCGCCGCGACAGCGCGTAGGCACCGATCACGCAAATGGCGCCGACCCCCAGCACGATCAGGCCGAAGTCGTGCACGCGCTCTTCGTTGTCGGTCGCGTCGTAAAGCAGGTAGACCTTGCCCCGGCCCGTTTCGGCCACCATCACGTGCCAGGTATAGGCGCCCGGCTCGATCAGGTGCAGCCCGCTATCCAGCCCCAGCACTTCGTCGGGAATGCCGGCCGGGCGCTGGCCGTCCACGCTCATCCAGGCCCGCATGGAGCCGCCCAGCTCGCGTGCGCCCTGGCGCGGCACGAACTCGTCGCTGGCGCGCGCGTGCTGGACCAGCCGGTCCATTTCCGTGTTGAGGATGTCGTTGACCAGGTCGTCTTCCATCTGGTCGAAGGTCAAATAGGCCAGCAACGCCAGCGCCGTAACGAACAGCGCGACCGTGCCCGTCAGCGCCCACACCACCCGCTGGGTCAATGTGCCGCTGGCCGCGCGTGTCATGGCGCGTCCCCGGTCGGCACCAGCCGCCAGCCAGTGCCATGCATGGTCTCGATGCCGTCGAACCCGGCATCGGCCAGGGCGCGGCGCAGCAGGTGGACCTGGCTGCGCAGCGCGTCCGAGGACGGAGGTTCGTTGCCCCACAACAGGGACTCCAGCTCTTCGCGCGCCACCACCCTGCCCGGATCGCGCATCAGCGCTTCCATGATCAGGCCGGCCTTACGCGTCAGGTGCACGGGGGTGCCGTTGACCGATACGCTGCGACTGCGCGTGTCGTATTGCAGCGGGCCGAACTGGCGCACCGTATCCACCGTCGACCCTTTGGCGCGCTGGATCAGGGCCAGCAGGCGGGCTTCGACTTCCAGCAAGGCGAAAGGCTTGGTCAGATAGTCGTCCGCGCCGTGCGAAAAACCTGCCAGCTTGTCTTCAAGGCTGTCGCGCGCCGTCAGCATCAGCACCGGTACGGACACCCGCATGTCGTTGCGCAAGGCGTGCAGCACGGCGTTGCCGTCCATGCCCGGCAGGCCGATGTCCAGGATCACCGCGTCGAAGCGTTGCTCCTTCACGCGTTCCAGCGCCGCGTGGCCGGTATAGGCCGCGTCCGGCAGGAATCCGCGCGCCTCCAGGAAGGTGTACAGGTTGCCGGCGATGATGTGATCGTCTTCAACGATCAGGATCCGGTTATTCGCACCCGCCGCGGGGCTGACTGCCATGGATGAAGCTCCCAGTTGGAAGTAAGGTCGGGTCTGCGCTTGGGTGTCTCAGGTTTGCAGCACCTTGCCCGGGTTCATCAGCCCTTGCGGATCCAGCGCGCGCTTGATCCGCCGCATCAACGCCAGTTCGACGGCACTCTTGTAGCGCGGCAGTTCGTCGCGCTTGAGTTGGCCGACGCCGTGCTCGGCGCTGATGGAGCCGCTGTGCGCATGCACGCTGTCATGCACCACGCCATAGATCTCGCTTTGCAGGGCCAGCAGTTCGCTTTCGGTCTGGCCGGGCGCGTTGGCCACGTTGTAATGCAGGTTGCCGTCGCCCAGATGGCCGAAGATCACATGGCGCACGCCGGGAAAGCGCGCTTGCAGCAAGGCGTTGGTCTTGTGCACGAAGCCCGCGATGGACGAAATGGGGATGGACACGTCATGCTTGACCGACTTGCCCAGCTCGGCTTCGGCCAGCGGAATGCTCTCGCGCAGGTGCCACAGCGCCTTGCTTTGCGCGACGTTGGCGGCAATCGCGGCGTCGTTGACCAGGCCCGCATCGATGGCATCGCCCAGCACGGCCTCGAAACGGTCGCGCGCATGCGCCTCGCTTTCGCTGTCGGACAGTTCAAGCAGCGCGAACCACGGCGATTCGGCCGACGCGCCTTCAAAAGGCAGGCGCTGCTGCGGAAACAGGCGCACGACGGCTTGCAGGCAAGCGCCGCTCATGAGTTCGAAGCCGGTCAGCGCGGCGCCAAAGCCCGAACGCGCACGCGACAGCACATCCACTGCCTGGTCGATTGTGTCCAGCGTCAACAGCGCAGTACACGAGGCCACCGGCCGCGGGAACAGCTTAAGCGTGGCGGCAGTGATGATGCCCAACGTTCCCTCGCTGCCGATGTACAGGTCGCGCAGGTCATAGCCGGTGTTGTCCTTGCGCAAGCCGCGCAGGCCGTTCCAGATTTCGCCTTCGGCGGTTACCACTTCCAGGCCCAGCGTCAGGTCGCGCGTGTTGCCGTAGCGCAGCACCTGCGTGCCGCCGGCGTTGGTGGCCAGGTTGCCGCCAATCGTGCAGCTGCCTTCGGCCGCAAGGCTGAGCGGAAACAGCCGGTCGGCCGCCGCGGCGGCTTCCTGGACTGCCTGCAGGATGCAGCCCGCCTCGACCGTGATGGTGTCGTTGGCGGTATCCAGGTTGCGCACGGCGGTCAGGCGTGCCGTAGACAGCACCACGGCACGGCCCGAGTCGTCCGGAGTGGCGCCGCCGCACAAACCGGTATTGCCGCCTTGCGGCACGATGGGCACGCCATGATGCATGCACAGTTTCACGGCGGCGGCGACTTCCTCGGTCGAACCGGGCCGGATCACCGCCAGCGCCGTGCCGCGGTAGCGCCGGCGCCAGTCCTGCACATAAGAGTCGGCGTCCGCACCGGTCAGCACGTGGGAGAACCCCAGCAGGGACTGTAGATCGCTCAGCAAAGTCATAGGCGCCGCACAAGAAGGGCCTGGTATCGCCCAGGCGCAGGTCAAGGGATGTGCGGATATTGTAGGGGTGGAATCGCCCCGGCCGAAGCCGCCCTAGCCGACCGCCTGATCCAGCCGCGTGCCGGTCAGCCCGGAGCAGTACGCCCGGGACGCGATGCGGTTCATCAGGAAAGCGCGGTCGACGCCCGCCGGCCCCGGCATTTCGGACAGGGCGCGGTAGGCGCGACGCAAGGCCTCGCCACGCGTCGCGCCGCATACCAGCAGTCGCGTGCAAGGCAGGCGGCGGTCCACGCAGCCATCGATGCGCATTTCCAGCGCATGGGCGGCGTCGGGGTCGTGGCCGGCAAAGGGCGCACCCGCGGCGTTCGGCTGCGCCTGCGCGCCCGTCACCCGGAACACGCCGCTGCGGTCATCCAGCGAAAAGGCCACGGTGCCCATCCCCTCCCAACCGCGGTCGCGGGCGACATCGGCGGCAATGAGGCGCAGCGCGGCTTCGACGGAAGCCGGCAGGTGCGGCGCCGGACATTCGGCGATCAGCACCCGGGCCTCGCGCCAGACGCAGCGTTCCCAGGCGCGGCCGGTGGCCAATTCGCCGGTTTCAGAGACGAAAACATGGATATCAAGCCGGCGCTCACGGCCTGCGGCCGGTCCGGCGTAGTCCGTGGGGGGGCCTCGCCTGCTGCTGGCTCCCCTTGACGACATGACAGTAGAAACTTTGGCACCCATGGCCCCTCCCGGTCTTTCTGCTTGCATAGCAAGCGTATCACCTTCGGATGACGAGCAATTTCCATGCCACGCGGCGCCCTCTGGCAAAGGCGCTTTCGGCCGACTTGGCGGGCGCACCGGATCAAGGCGGGGCACGCCCGCCGTGCACCAAATCAGGGCGCGCGCCAACCCTTAAGACGCCCTACACCGCCCGCCGGATGAGGCCCACCCCGCCAATGGAGGATAATTCGAGCTTGACCCCCTAGCCAGGCGGGTTTTGATGCGCGGGTATACCATGACACCCCGTCAGAATCCGTGCTGTAACACCCCTATTAAGGAATCGTCGTGGGCAATCACAACACGCAGTTTCCCGCCTCTGTCTTCAAGGCCTATGACATTCGCGGCACCGTGCCGGACCTGATCGACGCCACGTTCGCGCGTGCGTTGGGCGGCGCCCTGGCTGCCCGCGCGCGCGCCGAAGGCGTGCAAACGCTGGTCGTCGGCCGCGACGGCCGCCTGAGCAGCCCGATGCTGTCGACGGCGCTACAGGAAGGCATGCTGGAAGGCGGCGTGGATACGCTGGATATCGGGATGGTTCCCACCCCCCTGGTCTATTTCGCCACCCACATCATGCAGTGCGGCTCGGGCGTGGCCATCACGGGCAGCCACAATCCGCCCAAGTACAACGGTTTCAAGATGATGATGGGCGGGCGCGCCCTGTACGGCGATGACGTCCAGGCCCTGAGCGCCGCGATGAACGGTCCCGCACAGGCGCCGGCCGAGCGCGCGGGCGTGCGCCGCCAATTGGATCTGGTCGCGGCCTACATTGCGCGCGTGGCGTCCGGCGTCAAACTGGCACGCCCCATGAAGATCGCGATCGACTGCGGCAACGGCGTCGCCGGCGCGGTCGCGCCCCAATTGTTCCGGGCGCTGGGCTGCGAGGTCACGGAACTGTTCTGCGAGGTCGACGGCACCTTCCCCAATCACCACCCCGACCCCGCCGAGCCCAAGAACCTGCAGGACCTGATCAAGTGCGTCGCGGAATCCGACTGCGAACTGGGCCTGGCCTTCGACGGCGACGGCGACCGTCTGGGCGTGGTCACGAAATCCGGCCAGATCATCTGGCCTGACCGCCAACTGGTGCTCTTTGCCCGCGACGTGCTGGAACGCAACCCCGGCGCCACCATCATCTATGACGTGAAGTGCAGCCGCCATGTCGGCCTGTCGGTCGAAGCCGCGGGCGGCGTGCCGCTGATGTGGAAGACCGGCCACTCGCTGGTCAAGGCAAAACTGGCTGAAACCGGGGCGCCGCTGGCTGGCGAAATGAGCGGCCACATCTTCTTCAAGGAACGCTGGTACGGCTTTGACGACGGCCTGTACACCGGCGCCCGCCTGCTGGAGATCGTGTCGCGATTCGCCGACGCCTGCGCGCCGCTCGAAGCCCTGCCGCAAGACGTGTCCACGCCCGAACTGAAGCTGGAAATGGAAGAAGGCCAGCCCTTCACCCTGGTCCAGGCGTTGCAGGACCAGGGCCAATTCCCTGATGCCCGCCGTGTGATCACCATCGACGGCGTGCGCGCGGAGTACGCCGACGGCTTCGGCCTGGCCCGCCCATCCAACACCACGCCCGTCGTCGTGCTGCGTTTTGAAGCACAGACCGCCGAAGCGCTGCAGCGCATCCAAGCCGACTTCCGCCGCGAACTGGGCAAGCTCGCACCAGAAGCCAAACTGCCTTTCTGAATCGTCTATGTCACTTCCCAACAGCCCGGTCTGGCAACAATTCACCACAGCAGCGAATACTGCGTCGCGGCGCGGCGAGCAATTGCGGCTGATCAATGCCCCGGGGCTGCGGCTGGACTTGAGCGCGCAAGCGCATTCCCCCGCCCTGCAGGAAGCCTCGGCGGCGTTGCTGGCGCAGCAGGGCTTTGACGCCGCCCGCGCCACGCTGTTCGACGGCGGCAACGCCAACTGGACCGAAGGGCGCGCCGCCTGGCATACGGCGCTGCGCGCGCCGCAACCGCCTGCGGCCGTAGCCGCGGCGGTGTCGGCAGAGCGTGAACGCCTGCGCGAATTCGTACGCGAAGCCGACAAGGCGGACCGCTACGGCTATGTGCTGCACCTGGGCATCGGCGGCAGCGACTGGGGCCCGCGCCTGGTGACGCGCGCCCTGCGTCATGGCGGCGCCAAGCGGGAAGTCCGCTTTGCCTCCAACGTGGATTCGCACTCCGTCGCCGACGCGATGAGCCGCTTGGATCCGCACGACACGCTCGTCATCGTGGCTTCGAAATCCTTCACCACGACCGAGCCGCTGGCCAATGCGGAAGTCGCGATGAACTGGCTGCGGGAAGCCGGCGTGGCCGATCCGATCAAGCAGGTCGTGGCGATCACCGCCAACGTCGAAGCCGCGTTGAACCTGGGCATCCTGCCCGATCACATTTTCCAGATCTGGGATTGGGTCGGCGGCCGCTACTCGCTCTGGTCGGCCATCGGCCTGCCGATCGCGCTGGCGCTGGGCACGGACGCGTTCGACCAGTTGCTCGCCGGCGCGGCGGCCATGGACGAGCATTTCCGCACCGCACCGATCGCGGAGAACGCGCCGGTGCAACTGGCGTTGGCAGGCGTGGTCAACCGCAGCGTATTGGGCTATGACTCGCTGGTGATCGCGCCCTACGACTCGCGGCTTTACCACATCGTGCCGTGGGCGCAGCAGCTGGAGATGGAATCTCTGGGTAAAGTTGCCACCGCCGACGGCAGCCCCGCGGGCGTGCCGACCGGCGCCGCGATCTGGGGGATGTCAGGCACCGACTGCCAGCACACGTTCTTCCAGTGGCTGCACCAGGACACAATGGGCGCGCCCGTGGACTTCATCCTGTGCGAACAGCCCGACCACGCCTATGCGCGCCACCACGAACTGCTGATCGCCAATTGCCTGGCGCAACGTTCCGCGCTGCTGCGCGGCAAATCGTTTGACGAGGCGCTGGCGGAAACGTCCGCCACCGAAAGCGATCCGGCTCGCGCGCGCCTGCTGGCGCAGCACCGCGTCCATCCGGGCGGCCGCCCGTCATCGCTGATCGTGCTGCCGCGTCTGGAGGCCTATACGCTGGGCGCGCTGCTGGCGCTCTACGAACACAAGGTATTCGTGCAGGGCGTGATCTGGGGCATCAACCCGTTCGACCAATGGGGCGTGGAGTTCGGCAAGGTGCTGGCCAAGAACATCATGCGCGAACTGGACTCCCCGCAATCCAGCCAACAGGATCCTTCCACCCGATTCTGGATCGACGCGATCGCGCGCCGCCACTAGCCCGGCGCGGCTGGGCGCCGTCAGGCGCTCAGCGCGTCGTATAGGGCGACGTGGATGCTGGCAACGCGTTCGATATTGAATTCGCGTTCAGCCAGCGCCCTTCCCGCAGCGCCCATCACCTGCCGCAGCGCCGGATCTTCCGCCAGACGGGCGATCGCATCCGCCAAGGCCTGCGCATCGCGCACCGGCACCAGTAACCCGGTTTCGCCGGGTTCGATCGCGTCCCGGCAACCCGGCACGTCGGTCGTTACGACCGCGCGCGCGCATGCAGCGGCTTCGATCAATGACTTGGGCAGGCCTTCACGGTAAGACGGCAGCACGGCGATGTGAGAGGCCGCGTACAGCGCCGCCACATCCGAACGTTCGCCCAGCGCCTGGACCGCTCCGTCGCGTTGCCAGGCATCGACCTCGCTCTGGGTCGCCGACGCGGGGTTGCCCGCATCCACCCCGCCCACCAACTGCATCGTCACCGGCAAACCGCGCTGGCGCAGGATGCCTGCAGCCTGCACGAACTCCTGCACGCCCTTGTCGCGCAGCAGGCGGGCCACCATCGTGACCACGACCGGCGGCGTTGGCGGCTCGGGCAACGCGCGATAGGCATCCAGGTCCACACCCGCGCCGCGGATCATGACGACCTGCTCATCGCGCACTGCGCCCAGCGATTTGAGCAGGTCGCGGTCGTTGGCGTTCTGGAAGATCACGCGACTGTTCGGGTGGCCCAGCGCGATCCGGTACAGCCTTGCCACCACCGAACGCACCAGCCGCATCTTCAGCGAATTGGACAGGAACACGAAGCCCAATCCCGAAATGGCGGCCACCATGCCGCGCACGCGGGCCAGGCGTGCAGCGATGCCACCGTAGAGCACGGGCTTGATGGTGACCAGGTGCACCACATCGGGCCGCACGCGGCGGAACAGGCGCACCAAGGCCAGCAAGGTTCCCAGTTCCTGCAAAGGATGCTTGCCGCTGCGCGTCATGGGAATGGCGTGGTGCGTCATGCCAAGGGCCTGAATGTCGGCCACTGCCGGGCCGTCCATCGTGGCCACGTGCACGTCATAGCCGGCACGCTGCGCGGCCAGCGCCACCGGCACCCGGTGCGACATGAAGAACGCGGGGTTATTGACGACGAACATCAAGCGACGGCCGGCGCTCATGCCTGGACTCCAGAAATACGGCGCCATACGGCGAGATAGCGTTGCACCATGCGGGCAAGGTCAAAGTTTTCCAGCACGCGGGCGCGGCCGGCTTCACCGGCCCGACCGCTGCCGCGCGCAGCCACGTCGCACAAGGCGGTCTCGATGCCGCGCGCCAGCGCCTCGGCCTGTTCAGGCGGCACCACGATGCCAGTATCGCCGACGATATAGGCGGCGTCGCCCACGTCGGTCACGACGCAATAGACGCCGCAAGCCATGGCCTCGGCGACCACGTTGGGAAACCCCTCCGCGCAGCTGGACAGCACATGCAGGTCCAGCCCGTTCATCACCGCCGGCACGTCGTCGCTGGGGCCTGCCAGGATCACGCGTTCGCGCAGGTCCAGCTTGTCGATCAGCGCGGCCAGTTCGGCGTTGTCCGGCGCCATGCCGCGCCCGATCAGCACACATCGCAGCCCGGCATCGCGGCCGTCACGCACCAAGGCGGCCACGGCGCGCAGCAGGTTGGCATGGTCTTTGAGTGGGTCCCAACGGGCCACGCAACCGATCACCGGCGCATCCTCGGACAGGCCCCATTGCGCGCGAACGCGTGCCCGGGCCTGGGCGTCGGGCGCATAACGCGACAGGTCATAGCCGTTGGAGATCACCACCATCCGATCGCGCCGGTAGCCTTTTTCCGCGTGGCGCTCGGCTGCGTTTTGCGCCGCGCAGACAATGGCGCGCGGCACGCTGCCCGACAGCAGCGCGCAGGCACGCAGAACCAGGCGAGCCGAACGGCTGCTGCGCTCCAGATGCGCACCGGAATTGCGGATGCCCCAAGCGATGGCGCGCACGCCAGCCAGGCGGGCAGCCAAACCGCCGATCAGGTCGGCGTGGTACATCCAGGTCTGCACGGCGTCGGGACGCGCGCCGGCGATCAAGCGGCGCAAGGCCAGGAAGCCGCCCAGGCTGACTCGCCCCCGCTTCATGCCCAGCGCGTGTACGGCAACGCCGGCCGCACGCAGGCGCTCGCCGTAAATGCCCTCGTCGGTCAGCGACACCACAATGTGCGTCACACCAGGTTCGGGATACGTCGCCAGGCGCAGCAGCACGGATTCCGCGCCACCCTGCCCCAGGCCCGTGATGACGTGCAGGATGCGCATCGCGGGGGTGCTCATCGCCCCTCCTGCACCGCTTCGAAAAGTTCATCCCACTCCGACAGCACGCTGGCCAGCGCATAACGATGGCGCACCGCCGTCGCGCCGCGTTCTCCCAGCTGCCGGCGCAAGGACAAGTCGCCCATCACGCGCTGCAAGGCATCGCGTAACGCATCGCGGTCGCCTGCCGGCACAAGCAGCGCGTCCTGGCCGTCGCGCGTCATCTCGCGCGGGCCGCTGGGGCAATCGAAGGCCACGCAAGGCAAACCCAGCGACATGGCTTCCAGAAGGACGTTGGGAAAGCCCTCCACCAGCGAACTCAGCACGAAGGCCTGCCCGCGCGCGAGCTCGTCCCACGGCGTTTCCGTGCGGCCCGGCAGACTGATCCGCGATTCCAGGCCCAGCCGGGCGATCTGTGCTTCCAGCGCGGCGCGCTCGGGGCCTTCGCCCCAGATCCGCAGGTTCCAATCCGGATTCGACGGCGCCAATTGCGCGAAGACGTCGATCAGCAGATCAAACTGCTTGTCAGAGACCAGGCGGCCCATCGCCAGCAGTTCACGCGGCCCCTCGTCCTCACGTTGCAACACGCGGGGCGCATCCAGCAAGGGCGCAGGCAAGGGATTCGGGATGACGGCCAGGCGCTTGATGCCCGGCACCTGGCGCGAGAACGGACCAGCGGTGTCTTCCGCCTGCACGGTCACCATGTCCGCGCGCGGGTACAGCAGGCGGCGCAGCTTGCGCCACACCGTGCCCGTCGTCGTCTCGGCAACCGGATTCGTCCGCTCGCAAACGATGAGCGGCACGCGCAAGCCTCGCGTGGCGAGGATGGCGGCCACATTGACGTTGGTCAGGAAGGACACCACCACATCGGGTTTGGTGTCGCGGATGTGCTTGCGCAAGGCCATCAGGCGCTTGAACGCGGCCATTGCCCCCGACTCCCTCGTGCCGGCGATATCCGCCAGCCATGCGAGTTCAACCTTGTCAGATAAGGGATAAAAGCACGTGCCCTTGGACGAATAGGTGGGCGTCAAGGTGACGGTGTCCCCGCGTTCGGCCCATGCGCTAACCAGCGTGGCAGCCACCCGTTCGGCGCCGCCCGCATGCATGGAACTGACCAGCATCAATATTCTCATTCGTCAAAGACTCCCAATAGATCCCCCTTGATCCGGTCCTGCGCGATAACGGTCCAGCCAGGCCTGCATCATCAGGACGCCCCACAAGTGGCTGTCCCAATTACGATGGCCCGACGTGTGTTCACGCCACTTGCGCAGGATGGGTTCCGGTTCGAACCAGCCTTCCTGGCGCAGGCGCGTGGGGTCCAGCAATGCGTCCGCCCACTCCCGCAGCGGGCCGCGCAGCCAGGCGGCCAGCGGCACGGCAAAACCGCGCTTGGGGCGGTCCACCAGGGCCTGCGGCACATGGCGATGCAGCACCTGGCGCAACAGCCACTTGCCCGTGTTGCCGCGCACCTTGTACTGGTGCGGCAGACTCCAGGCGAATTCATAAACGCGGTGGTCGATCAGCGGCACCCGCGTTTCCAGACTGACCGCCATCGCGGCGCGGTCCACCTTGACGAGGATGTCGTCCGGCAGATAAGTGATCGTATCCAGCTTCATCATGGCTTCGAAGGTGGAGCCCTGCATGGTCCGCGCAAATTCCGAGACCGGTTCCACCCCGCCCTTGACCACCTTGGTGGGGTCGGCCCAGTACGACACGAAGTGGCGATAGAAATCGCCGCGCGAGTCGGTGCGCAGCAGCTCGCCCAGCTTGCCGACCTTGCCGCGCCAGGCGCCGCGCCCCGGAAGATGGGTGGATGCGGAAAGCAGCGCGCCCGCGGGCTTGCGCAGCAGCGAAGGAAAGCGCTCGCATTGCTGCCACCAGTTGTTCACGCGGAAATAGCGTGAATAGCCGCCGAAGAGTTCGTCGCCGCCATCGCCGGACAGCGCGACGGTAACGTGCTGCCGCGCCATTTTCGTGACGAGCGAGGTCGGGATCTGCGACGAATCGGCAAACGGTTCGTCGTACATGTCCGCCAGCGACGGCACCACGGCCAACGCGTCCTCGGCGGTCACGTAGAGCTCGGTATGGTCCGTGCCCAGGTGCGTGGCCACGGCTTTCGCGTGCTGCGCCTCGTCATAGCCCTTTTCGTGGAAGCCGATCGCGAAGGTGCGCACGGGCTTGGCGCTCTGCGCCTGCATCAGGGCCACGATCGTGGACGAATCGATGCCGCCCGACAGGAAGGCGCCCAGGCTCACATCGGCCAGCATCTGGCCGCCGACCGCCTTGGACAACACGCCTTCCAGCGCTTCGGTGGCCTGCGCGTCAGACTCAAACGTCAGCAGCGACTTGGCTGCGGCGTCCGCGGCGTCGCGCGCCGACCAGTACACGCGCGGCTCCGGCATGCGGCGGCTGCGGGTGTCGTCGGCGGTGAATTCGACCCAGGTCCCCGGCGGCAGCTTGGCGATGCCCTGGTAGATGGACTGGGGCGCCGGAATGTAGTTGTGCCGCATGAACGACGCCAACGCATTGCGGTTCAGGTCGCGGCCAAAGCCCGGAATGGGCATGAGGCCCTTCAACTCGGAAGCGAACACCAGTTCGGCGCCGGAGTAGCCGTAGTACAGCGGCTTTTCGCCCATGCGGTCGCGCGCCAGCATCAGCTTGCGCGACGCGCGATCCCACAGCGCGATCGCGAACATGCCGACTGCGGCCTGCAAGGTCGCCTCGATGCCCAGCGCGGTGAAGCCCGCCAGCAGGGTTTCGGTGTCGGAGTGCCCGCGCCAGGACGGCGCCAGCGCGGATTGCTCCAGCTGCTTGCGGATGTCCAGGTGGTTGTAGATCTCGCCGTTGAACACCATGACATAGCGGCCGCAGGCGGACGTCATGGGCTGGTGGCCGGCTTCGGTCAAGTCCAGGATCGCCAGGCGGACGTGCGCCAGGGCCAGTTCAGCCTCGGGGTCTTCCCAGAAACCGTTGCTGTCCGGCCCGCGGTGGCGGATGCGGCGGCAGCTTTCGGCCAGCACGCGCTCCTTGTTTCCGACAGGGCCCCAAATTCCGACTATTCCACACATGATGAAGTTCTCGTGGTCACCGTAGCAACGGCGTCCGCGCGGGCCTAACGGCCCGATCCGCGCACGCCGTCAAAAAGTTCTTGCCATTGTTGCAGCACGCGCGTGGCCGAAAACCGGTCGCGCACGTCCGTCGCCGCCTGCGCCATGCGCTGGCGCGCGGCGTCATTGCCCATCACGTCGGCCAGCGCCTTGCATAGCGCGGGCACGTCGCCATTGGGGCGGACCAGCACGCCGTCGATACCTTCGCGCACGATCTCGCGCGGGCCGGTATCGCAATCGAACGACACGGCGGCCAAGCCGCTGGCCATCGATTCAAGCAGAGTGTTGGACAGCCCTTCAAAGCGCGACGTCAAGACGTATAGATCGGCACTGTCGTACCAATCGCCCACGTTGCCGGCGCGTCCGGGCATCGAGATGCGCGACGCCAGCCCGGCTTTGCCGACTTGCGCTTCGAGGGCGGCGCGCTCATCGCCTTCGCCCAGAATAACCAGATCCCAGTCCGGATGCGACGGCGCCAGCGTGGCGAACGCCTGGATCAGCAGATCGAACCCCTTGTCCGCATGCAGCCGGCCGACCGCCAGCAAGCGCTTGCGCCCGTCGCCCGACACCGGGGTCAGCAACGGTTCGGCGCGCGGCAAAGGCCAGTGCACGGGGTTGGGAATAACGGCCAGCCGGGAGCCGGGCACGTGCTGTTCGATCCACTCCGCGGTGCCGCGCGTCAATGCGACGACGCGCGCGGCGCGCGGGTAGGTCAGCCGGCGCAAGCGCAGCCACAGGCCCGACAGGGTCTGCGACGGCGGATGCGTATGTTCGGTCGCGATCACGCGGCAACCCAGGCCGGAACTCGCCAGCACGGACAGCACGGACGCCGTGGTCATCATGCCCAGCACGATGTCGGGGCGGAACGCCTTGATCACCCGGCGCAACGCGCGCACGCGCTGCACATTGCTCCAGATGCCACGCAAGCCTCCCCCCTCGCCTGCCGTGTGCAGGACTTCGCGGCGGACGTTGGGATGCAGGGCATAGACATCACCGTCGGCGCTGGCCTGCGTCACGACCATCACCTCTCGCCCCATCTGCGCCCAGTGGGCGCTCAGGTCGGCGGCAACGCGTTCAGCGCCGCCCCCATGCAGCGAGTGGATGAACAGCAGGACGCGCAATGCACGGCCGGATTCGGCTTGGGACATTCAATCGGCCTCCTTGGGTTCGGCCTTGCGCATCGCCACCACCAGGTAGCAGGCGAAGGACAGCACATACATGAGGCTGGTTGCCAGCATGATGCCGGCCGCGCCCATCTTGGGCGCCAGCACGGTGTTCAACGCGGCCTTCAGCGCAAAATTGGCTACCGCGATGGCGGCCATGATGCGATAGCGGTTCTGGCTGGCCAGCAGTTGCACCAGGATCAGCACGCCGAAGTAGAACGGCAATTGCAGCAGGCCCCAGCGCAGCACATGCGCGACGGCTTCGGTATTTTCCGCGGTAAAGGCGCCGCGCTGGAACAGCACGGACACGCCCCACGGCGCCAGCACCCAACCGATCGCGACCGCCACGGCGCCCGCCCCCACCATCAGCACCGACCATTTCAGCGCCATGCTGCGTGCGCGGGCGGTATCGCCCCGGGCCTGCACGTCGGCCAGCACCGGCAGCGCGGCGCGGCCCACCGACACGGCGCCGATGCCCAGCAAGAGGGACAGCAGCCGGCTGGCGTAGCCCAGCGTCGCGTTCGCATTGGCGCCCAGGTTGGCGGCGGCGTATTGGTCCAGCGGGCCGACGAAGCTCATCGCCACCTGGCCGATCAGCATCACGCCGGCGGCGCCCATCAGTTCGGGCCAATGTGGCGAACGCAGCGTCAGGCGCGGCGCGCCCCAGAACCCGCCGTCCGCCCGCGCCGCCAGCCAGGCCAGCCAGACGGTCTGGATGGCATAGCCCACCAAGGTGCCCCACAGCAGCGGCCCGACGCCATCGGCGTTGACGGCCAGCATCACCCAGGCCAGCGTCGCCACGGCGGGTACGCTATCGAGCAACGTATTGACGTGGCGTTCATGCGCGCGCAGCCGCGCGGCGCTGATGCCGGCGATCAACAGCAAGGCCGACACCGGCGCGAAGGCGATCAGCAGGTCGCCCGTCATGCCGCGTACGCGTTCGGGCAATCCCTTGCCCAGCGCGTCCACCACATACGGCCAGGCGAACCAGGTGGCGATGGCCAGCGCAATGCCCGCCGCAGCCACCCAGCCTTGAAGTTCTTTGATGAATTGGTCGCGCTCGGCGTCTTCCGCGCGGCGCAGCCGCACCAGGACAGGAATCAAGACCACCGACAGCACGCCCACGATCGTGACCGGCAGCCAGGTGGCCATGGTCATCGTGAATTGGTAGGCGTCCACGGCGTCGCTGACGCCGTACCGGTAGGCCACCGCCATCTCTTTGATGGCGCCGGCAGCCTTGCCCAGCAGCAGGAACACGGCCACCCGGAACGCGCCTTTGAAGATGCGCTGATGGTCCGGGTGGATGTTGCCGAGTTTGCGGATGAGTGCTTTCAAATCAACGCAGGAATTGCGTGTACCAGGGCATGGCCACTTCCAGGCCTTGCAGCACCGTGTGCGACGGCGCGTAGCCCAGCAGGCGGCCGGCCTTGCTGACGTCGGCCTGCGAGTGGCGCACGTCGCCCGGGCGGAAGTCGGCGTATACGGGCTTTTTGCCGTAGGCCACGTTCTGGTTGCCCAGGGCCTTGACCAGGAAACCGAACAGGTCGTTCAACGTACTGCGGCCGCTGACGGCCACGTTGTAGACCTGGTTGCGGCCTTCCGCCGGCGCCATCGCGGCCAGCAGGTTGGCCTGCACCGCGTTTTCCACAAAGCAGAAGTCGCGGCTGGTCTCGCCGTCGCCATTGATGATGACGTCGTCGCCCTTGATCATCGCGGCGGTCCACTTCGGGATCACGGCGGCGTAGGCGCCGTTCGGATCCTGGCGCTTGCCGAACACGTTGAAGTAGCGCAGGCCCACCGTTTCGAACCCGTACGAGCGTGCGAACACGTCCGCATACAGTTCGTTCACGAACTTGGTCACGGCGTACGGCGACAAGGGCTTGCCGATATTCTCTTCCACCTTGGGCAAGGCCGGATGGTCGCCGTACGTGGAACTGGACGCCGCATAGACGAACGACTTCACTTGCGCATCGCGGGCGGCGACCAGCATGTTCAGGAAGCCGCCGATGTTCACCTCGTTGGTGGTGATCGGATCTTTCAGCGAACGCGGCACGGAGCCCAGCGCGGCTTGATGCAGCACGAAGTCCACGCCGTCAACGGCGCGGCGGCAAGCATCCAGGTCGCGGATATCGCCTTCCACGAAGGTAAAGCGCGCCCATTGCTCGGCCGAAACCGAAGCGCGCACTTCATCCAGGTTGCGCTGGTGACCGGTTGCGAAGTTGTCCAGGCCGGTGACGGTCTGATTCAGCTTCAGCAGGCTTTCCAGCAGGTTCGACCCGATGAAGCCGGCGCAGCCGGTCACCAGCCACTTGCGCGGCGCGGCGGTCAATTCCTGCTTGATGGTCTCAAAGCGTGTTGCCATAGCTGAATCCTTACAGGCGCAGATCGGATTCGGCGGGCGACAGCACGTACTTCAAGTCGTACAGCACGTGTTGCTCCTTGCCCAGCTTGCGGATGCCTTCGGCGCCCAAGGCCTTGAACTGGTTGTGCGCCACCGCCAGGATCACGGCGTCGTACTTGCCCTCTTCCAGCTTGGCGACCGGCGTCAGGCCGTACTCGTGCACGGCTTCCTCGGCGTCGACCCACGGGTCGTAGACGTCGACGTCTACGTTGTAGTCGCGCAGTTCATGCACGATGTCCACGATGCGCGTATTGCGCAGGTCGGGGCAGTTTTCCTTGAAGGCCAGGCCCATGACGAGCACGCGCGCGCCTTGCACATGGATGCGCTGCTTGGTCATCGCCTTGACCAGTTGCGACACCACGTAGCCGCCCATCGAGTCGTTCAGGCGGCGGCCCGCCAGGATGATCTCGGGGTGGTAGCCGATCGATTGCGCCTTGTGCGTCAGGTAGTACGGGTCCACGCCGATGCAATGGCCGCCCACCAGGCCCGGACGGAACGGCAGGAAGTTCCACTTGGTGCCGGCGGCTTGCAGCACGGCCTCGGTGTCGATGCCCATCTTGTTGAAGATCAGGGCCAGTTCGTTGATCAGCGCGATGTTCACGTCGCGCTGCGTGTTTTCGATCACCTTGGCGGCTTCCGCCACGCGGATGCTGGACGCCTTGTGCGTGCCGGCGGTGATGATCTGCTTGTACAGCTGATCGACCAGTTCGGCGACTTCAGGGGTGGAACCCGAGGTGACCTTCTTGATGGTGCTGACACGGTGTTCCTTGTCGCCCGGGTTGATGCGCTCGGGGCTGTAGCCCGCATAGAAGTCCGCATTGAACTTCAAGCCGGACACGCGCTCCAGCACCGGCACGCAATCTTCTTCCGTGGCGCCCGGATAGACCGTGGATTCATAAATGACGATGTCGCCGCGCTTGAGCACAGCGCCGATGGTTTCGCTGGCCTTGACCAGCGGAGTCAGGTCGGGCTGCTTGTATTCGTCGATGGGGGTCGGCACGGTCACGATGAACACGTTGGCCTCGCCCAGCTCGGCGCGGTCGGCGGTGTAGGTCAATTGAGCGGCTTCAGCCAGCTCTGCATCGCTCACTTCCAGCGTGTGGTCGTGGCCGGCCTTCAGTGCGTCGATGCGGCGCGTATTGATATCGAACCCGATGACCGAGCGCTTCTTGCCGAACTCCACCGCCAGGGGCAGACCGACGTAGCCCAGGCCGACGACAGCAAGTTTCACATCCTGAATTCGCAACATAACTCTCCCTTCACCGTAGAACGATTACGGCATTTTAAATATGGTCGGGTGATAGATAACCGAGCCCCCGACGGCAATCGCCGGGGCACTCAAAACTAATCCGTAGTCTTCAAAACAGATGGCAGCAGCAGCCACCCCGGGCGACGCCAGGACACCAGCCGCGCATACAGCCAGATATAGACGCTAGCGAACACCACGAGGCTGGCGCTAAGCGCCCACGCGTTGTCCCACCAGATCGTGGCCGGCACCAGGCCGATCAGCGCCAGCACCCACATGTAGGGCGACGCCATCGCATTGCACAGCGCCGGCACGGCGTGGCGACGGCCCCGGCTGAACGTCACGCGAACAAGGCGGCGGAACACCAGCTGGTGCAGGTGCAAGGCATCCGGCTGGTCGACCGGCACGCCGCGCTTGAAGCGCCGCCGCCAGATCGAGAAACCGGTTTCGAATACGGGGTAGAACAGCACGGCCAGCGCGTAGAACGGCGACACCGACGGATTACGCACGACCAGCAGCACCGCCAGTTCGGCCAGCATGAAGCCCAGGAAATAGGCCCCGCCGTCGCCCAGGAATACGCGCCCGAACGGGAAGTTCCAGACCAGGAAGCCCAAGGTCGCCGACGCTAAGGCGGCGGAGATCAGGAAGATCGGCACGTCGCCCACTTGCATCGCCACCAGGCTGATCGACACCGACATCAGCGTGGCAACCATGCCGGCCAGGCCGTTCATGCCGTCCACGATGTTCAGCGCATGCGTACAGCCGCCCACCGCAATCATGGTGAACAAGAGCGACACCGGCCAGAACGACAGCACGTAGTCCACCGGCGCCATGCCGACACGGCTGACGCCGCCCAGCAGCCACCAGGCGATCGCCGCCGACAGGAATGCCGCCAGCAAACGCTTGCTGGCGCCGATATCTTTAGTGATGTCTTCCAGCAGGCCAGCAACGAACACCGGCAGCGCGGCGACAAACAGCGCGGGCCACAGCCACGTCAGCGTCATGTTGGCGGGCCCCAGCACCAGCAGGCCCAGCAACGTGCCGGCAAGCACGGCCAAGCCGCCGACACGGGGGGTCGCGCGGGAATGGTTCGCTTGCGGCTTGTTCAGATCGCTGTCGCCGGTAAACCGGCCATGCCAGCGTTCCGACCACACGATGAGCCCGCCCACCATGAACGCGACCACGCAGATATACAGCCAGGTCACAGAATCACCTCTGGTTGGTCTATCGAGACAGGCCCGCCATTATGGGAGGCAGGTGTAACGCCCATATATGGCAGGGATAAGGAAGTGCAATTCAGGGGCACGAAACGTAACACCCGGGACAGGGCCGTTCGTCCGCCGCCAGGCCGCTGGATGGAGGGGGCTGATGCAACAAAACCGCGGACGCGCGGAGATACGGATTTCATGCGCTGATTGTAGAGCTTTCCGCTGGGGAACACGCGAAATATCCCAGGGAAAACGCGGATGCCGCCATAGGGAGGATATGCCGTCGACTAGCCAAGCCGGGCGAGCCGCGCCAAAAAATAGGGACACATTAATTCGGCATAAAAAAAAGCCCGAGATCGTAAGATCTCGGGCTAAATCCACCAAAGGAGGAGGGTGGAGGAGACAACCGTGGCATGTTGGGAGCTTGCCTTCTGCTCGCTACGCGTTCGGGGTTTTGCACCGCGCCGACTGCGTTTCAACATCCGATGAGTGAATAGTACCGAGGTTTTTTGTGCGATGCAAGAATTTTTTTAATCTCTTTTGAAGGCCGGTTTTCGCGTTGCGTTTTCGCCGCAAAATTCCCTTGCGCCCCCTGGAGACCCGCATCAACACATGGCTTGGCCAAAAAAAGGGTTTTCGCCGAACGGGTAAACCCATTGCGGACTAACCCTAGACGATACCGGGTAATCCCACCCTGTAATTTGCACTGAAATGGTGCGTCCTGCACCAGCATGCGGCCGAATTTGCGCACTGCAACATTTCAGCCGCAAGCGGTTCTCAGACCCAATAAGCCGTTGTCGTCATGACCTTGGACATTGCCCGCATCGCCGCTTTTACCGGGCCAGGAAGGGGTACGCCCCCTGCCCGCTCGGCGCTGGCGCGATGCTCGGCTTCGTCGTCCTTCATCTTGCGGACAATCTCGCGCGAGCGCTCATCCTGCACCGGCAAGGTGCGTAGATGCTCTTCCAGATGCGCCTCCACCTGCCGCTCGGTTTCGGCCATGAAACCCAGGTTGCGTGGCACTCCCGCATAACTGGCCAGCACGCCCAATGCGAACGATCCGGCGTACCAGACCGGGTTCAAGAGGCTGGGCCGGCTGCCCAGTTCGGTTAGGCGCTCGTTGCACCAGACCAGGTGATCGACTTCTTCTGAAGCCGCATTCAGCAGCAACGCGCGGGGCGCGGGTTCGCGGCAGACCGACGCCTGCCCCCGGTACAACGCCTGCGCGCAGACCTCGCCCACATGGTTCACGCGCATCAGGCCCGCCGCGTGCCGTTTTTCCTGCGCGGACATCGCATTTGGCGCCTCTTCGGACTTGGCCGGATAGGGACGGCCGGCGGTCGCGCTGTTGGACAGCACCCGCAATGCGCGGTCCGCTTCGGCCAGCAACGCATCCAGTGGACCGGTGCGGCGCAGGAAGGAAAGGGGGCCGGATTGTGACAGGGCGGTGGACATGGACAACTCCTTGGCAAAACTGGCGCACACACCCCTGATGCGGGGCGGGGCTCTCGTGCCTGGAATTGTACGCAACAGGTATCATCAACCATTGACTGCGCTCAAAGCTCAAGGACACACGACATGGAATGCACGATCGACTGGGGCGGCCCCAACGGCATGCTCTTTACCGCCAGCACCGGCAGCGGCCACGTGGCCGTGATGGACGGCGCCGTGGACGGCGGCGGCCACAACCTGGCGCCGCGCCCGATGGAAATGCTGCTGGCCGGCACGGGTGGCTGCACCGCCTATGACGTGGTGCTGATTCTGAAGCGCGGCCGCCACGCGGTCACCGGTTGCAGCGTCAAGCTCCATGCCGACCGCGCGGATGCCGACCCGAAGGTCTTCACCCGCATCCATTTCGCCTTCACGGTCACAGGTCGCAACCTGCCGCAAGCCGCGGTGGAGCGCGCCGTGCAGCTATCGCACGAAAAGTACTGCTCGGCCTCGGCCATGCTGGAGAAGACCGCGGCGCTGACGTTTTCGGTCGAAATCGTCGACACGCAGGAAGCGCCGGCCGCCGCCTGAGGCACGCCCGCGTGGTGTAATTCGCCCTATCCCTTCTTCCCTATCTAGATCAAGCGCCGCCGCGTCGCACGCGGCGGCCAATTTGCGTCACCCGCGGGGCGGGCGAACACAAGGACCGCCATGAAACAATACCTGGACCTCGTTCAATCCATCCTGGACACCGGCGCGTGGCAGGAGAACCGGACGGGCATACGCACGCTCAGCATGCCGGGCGCGTCGTTGCGGTTCGACCTGCAAAAGGGCTTTCCCGCCGTCACCACCAAGAAGCTGGCGTTCAAGTCCGCCATCGGCGAAATGGTGGGTTTCATGCGCGCCTCGCGCAGCGCCGCGGAGTTCCGCGAACTGGGCTGCAAGGTCTGGGACCAGAACGCCAACGAAAACAGCCAGTGGCTGGCCAACCCGTACCGCGAAGGCCCGGACGACCTGGGCCCCGTCTATGGCGTCCAATGGCGCCAGTGGCCGGCCTACAAGGTGCTGGACGCCAACCGCACCGCGCAGGTCGAAGACGCGCTGGCCCGTGGCTACGCCAAGGTGGCCGATCTGGAAGAAGCCGGCGTGCCGAAAGTCCTGCTGTATAAGGCGGTGGACCAATTGCGCCAATGCCTGGACACCATCCACGAGCGCCCGGGCGATCGCCGCATCCTGTTCCACGGCTGGAACTGGGCTCAGATCGAAGAGATGGCCCTGCCGCCCTGCCATCTGCTCTACCAGTTCCTGCCCAACGCAACCACCCGCGAAATCTCGCTCTGCCTGTATATCCGGTCCAACGACGTCGGCCTGGGCACGCCCTTCAATCTGACGGAAGGCGCCGCGCTGCTGCACCTGGTGGGCCGCCTGACCGGCTACACCCCGCGCTGGTTCACGTATTTCATCGGCGACGCGCATATCTACGAAAACCACCTGCCAATGCTGCGCGAGCAACTCGCCCGCGAGCCCTACGAATCGCCCAAGCTGATCCTGTCCGACCGCATCCCCGATTTCGCCGTGACAGGCCGCTATGAACCGGAATGGCTGGAAAAGGTGGAACCGGGCGATTTTTCGCTGTCCGGCTACACCCATCACGCGCCGCTCACCGCGCCCATGGCCGTGTAAGATCGCGCCCGGCACGCCGACTCCGGCGGCCCCGGGAAGCACGCGGGCAGCCGCCGTGGGCGCTTGCCCTCGGGCTGGCAAACCGCGCCTGGCAGCATAAGTGAAGATTGGTGAGCTTCTGGAAGCGCGATTTCGGTATAACCCATCCCTTAGCCTCGGGCGTGCATCCAGAATGCGATGCGCGCCACGGCTTCCGCAGGCGCTTGCCACGCCGCGCGTATCGCTTGCCGCGAGACTGCGCTGCCCCATCCGGCAGCGCCGACCGCAGGCAGCGCCCTCCGCATCCCCCTTCCCTACAAGAGAGTATGTAAATCGCCAGCGTCGACAGCCGGAATTGTCTTGCGACCCAATTGCAACTGTTGACTACTAATTGATTTGATTTGAGGCCGGCGCGATCGCAGTAAGCGCTCAGGACAGGACCCCACAAATGCTCGTTGGAACTTATAACCCTTCGCTCGTCCTCGTATCCCTAGGGGTCGCCATCCTGGCGTCATATACGGCGTTGGGCATGGCCAATCGCGTACGGGCCTCGAACGGGCTGCCAGCCGCTCGCTACTGGCTGGCGGGCGGCGCGCTAGCCATGGGCATCGGCATCTGGTCCATGCACTTTGTCGGCATGCTGGCCTTCAACCTGCCCATCCCCATGGGCTACGACCTGCCCCTGACCGTCCTGTCGCTGGGCATCGCCATCGGCTGCTCGGCATTCGCCCTGTGGATCGTGTGCAAGGACGAGTTGCCCTGGCGCAGGCTGATTGCCGGCGCCCTGCTGATGGGCGCGGGCATCGCCGCCATGCACTATCTGGGCATGGCCGCGATGCGCATGGCGCCCGGCATCGTCTACGACGCCAAATGGTTTGCGCTATCCATCGTGATCGCCGTGGCCGCCTCCGGCGCCGCGCTATGGATCACCTATCGGTTGCGCCACGACGGGCCGCGCGTGGCCCTGTCCCGGCCGCTGGCGTCGGTCGTCATGGGCATCGCCATCGTCGGCATGCACTATTCCGGCATGGAAGCCGCGGGGTTTCCGGCAGGCAGCATCTGCATGGCCGCCGACGGCGGCATCTCGGCCGGCTGGCTGGCCATCGCGGTGACGGCGGTCACGCTCAGCGTGCTGGCCATCGCCCTGGTGGTCGCCGTGCTGGACAACCGGCTTGAGGCGCGCACGTCCGCCTTGGCTTCGTCGCTAGCCGAGGCCAACGAAGAGCTCGTGCAACTGGCGCTGCACGACACGCTGACCAAATTGCCCAACCGCATCCTGCTTGAAGACCGGATGGAGCAGGCCATCGAAAGCGCCAGCCGCCGCAAGGGCTACTTCGCCGTGCTGTTCTTCGACCTGGACGGCTTCAAGGCGGTCAACGACGCCTACGGCCACCACACTGGCGACGCCTTGCTGATCGATCTGGCCCAGCGCATCCGGCAGACCCTGCGCACGCAGGACACGGTGGCGCGCCTGGGCGGCGACGAATTCATCGTGCTGAGCGAAGTGATCGAACCGACCGATGCCGCCAACGTGGCGGACCGGCTGATCGAAGCGATCGCCCGCCCCGTCATGGTCTACGGGCACGAGGTGCTGGTGACATCCAGCGTGGGCATCGCGATCTACCCGAATGATGGCGAAGACACCCACAGCCTGCTGACCAACGCCGACGCCGCCATGTACCACGCCAAGCGCCTGGGCGGCACCGGCTACAGCTTCTTCGAGCCGTCCATGAACGCGGACGCGCACGAACAGATCGAACTGCTGCACGACCTGCGCCTGGCGCAGGAGCGCGACCAGTTTGTGCTGCACTACCAGCCCAAATATGAAGCGCCTGCAGGCCCCATCATGGGCGCCGAAGCGCTGCTGCGCTGGAACCATCCGACACGCGGCCTGGTCGGTCCGGACCAGTTCATCCCCATCGCCGAAAAGACCGGCCTGATCCTGTCCATTGGGGAATGGGTCATCAACGAGGCCTGCCGCCAGATGCGGGAATGGATCAACGCCGGCCAAGGCCACTGGACCATCGCCGTCAACATTTCGGCCTTGCAGTTCGCGCACGCCAGCCTGGTTGAAACCGTGCGTGCGGCGCTGGCGCGGCACGACGTGCCGCCCGCCTGCCTGACGCTGGAAGTGACGGAATCCACCGCCATGCGCGACGCCGAGGCCAGCCTGGCCGTGCTCAAGCGCCTGTCCGGGCTGGGCGTGACCATCTCCATCGACGACTTCGGCACCGGCTATTCCAGTCTGCTGTATCTGAAGCGCCTGCCCGCGACCGAGTTGAAGATCGACCGGGGCTTTGTGAACCAGCTGGAAAACGACAACGAAGACGCCGCCATTGTGTCGGCCATCGTCGCGCTGGCGCAGCAGTTGAACCTGCGGATTGTCGCCGAAGGCGTCGAAACGGCAGCCCAGCAGAAATTCCTGACCGGCCTGGGCTGCGATTCCTTGCAGGGCTTCCTGCTAGGCCGCCCGATGCCCGCGACGGAGTTCCTGGAACACGCGACCGGCTAGGTGCGGCCGGTTGGGTGCGGTCGGCTAGGTGCGACCGGCTAGGTGCGGCCGGCCAAGCGCGGCCGGCTGGCCCCAGCGGAATTTGCTACGCTTACGCCGTCTGATCGGCCGACTCCCGGCCGTCCCCACCATTGCCCGCCCGCATGCCCGCCAGCCTCACCCTGATCGTTGCCTATTCCGACAACCGCGTCATCGGACGCGACAACACCCTGCCCTGGAAGCTGCCGGGAGATCTGGCGCACTTCAAGCGCAGCACGCTGGGCCATCCCATCATCATGGGCCGCAAGACCTGGGATTCGCTGGGCCGTCCGCTGCCCGGCCGCGCCAACATCGTGATCAGCCGCAATCCCGATTTCGCCGCCCCCGGGGCCACCGTCGTGCCCACGCTGGAAGCCGCTATCGCCGCCTGCGGCGAGGTGGAACAGGCTTTCGTGATCGGCGGCGCTCAGATCTACGCGCAGGCGCTGCCGCAGGCGCAACGCGTGCTGGCCACCGAAGTCCACGCCCAGGTCGACGGCGACGCCTTCTTCCCGCTGCTGCCCGCCTTCCAATGGAAGGAAACCGCGCGCGAAACCCAGCCCGCCGAAAACGGCTACGAGTACGACTTCGTTACCTACGAACGCTGATTTTTTGAAAAGCGCTGCGGACGCGTGACGGGTTGCGCGCGTTGAGTGTCGCGGTTGCCGGTCGTAGGATGGGTGAAGCGCGAGATTTCCGTGGCAAGCACTCGACTATCCCAGCGCGCGCAACCCATCAAGCCGCCCCCGCATTCCTCATGAACCGCCACAACGCCGGCGCCTCTGAATACGCCACGTTGAATCGCACCCACGGCGTATCCGCCTCATCCACTTCAAAGTAAGACCCCGGCGCCAGCCAAATACCGTCCTTCAGCGCCAGTTCCGCCAAACCGTTGGCGCCCCGTTCGCGCCACTGCCCGGCCACCTTGGCCCACAGGAACAGACCGCCCTGCGGCCGCCCATGGATCTCGAACCCGTGCTGTTGCATCTGGCCAGCCACCGCGGTGTGCGCCTCGGCCAGCCGCTCGCGGGTGCGGGCGATGTGCGCGCGGTAGCGCCCCTCGCGGATGACCTGGTGCACGATGCGCTCCATGATTTCCGGCGAGGTCAGGCCCACCGCCATCTTGGTGCGCGCGATGTCGCGGGCCAAGTCGCGATGCGCCACCACATAGCCCACCCGCACCGACGGGCTGATGACCTTGGAGTAGCCGCCCAGGTAGATCACCCGCCGCGCCCCGTCCAGCGCGGCCAGCATCGGCGTTACGCCGGGCGCCAGGTCGCGGGAGATGTCGTCCTCGATCACCCACAGGCCGTGCCGTTCGGCCACCTGCAGGATGCGGAAGGCATTGGCCATCCCGATGCTGGCGCCTGACGGATTCTGCAGCGCCGTATTGATGTACAGCGCGCGCGGCTGGTGCTGGGCCACCACGCGCTCCAGCGCCTCGCAGTCCAGCCCGTCGGCCGTGCGCGGCACCGCCACCACACGCAGGCCCACCAGGCGCAGCAGTTGCAACAGGTTGGCATAGGCGGGCTGCTCCACCACGACGGTGTCGCCGGGCCGCAGCAGCGTGCGGGTCACCATGTCCAGGCCGTGCGACACGCCCTGGGTCAGCAGCACCTGGGACACTTCCACTTCCATGCCCTGGGCGCTGAGGCTGGCCGCGATCGTCTCGCGCAGCGGCGCATAGCCATAGGGGTGCCCGTAATTGGCGATGCGCATCGCCGGCACGCGCCCCATGTGGCGCAGCGCCAGATGCATGCCCTCTTCGTTCAGCCATTCCCCCGGCAGCCAGCCGCATCCCGATTTGATCGGGATGGAATGGTCCGCGAAGATGTCCGACAGTAGCCAGCCCGCGTTCAGGCGCGGCGGCTCCCAGGACAGGGGTTCGCCCCGCCGCGCAGGCGCGTCCGGCGAGGCTACCCGGTAGCCGGCCCCGGGCCGCGCGGCCAGCCAGCCCTGCGACACCAGCCGGCTGTAGGCGCTGGCCACCGTGAACGTACTGACACCGTACTGACGGGCGAACTCGCGCACCGAGGGTAGGGACATACCCGGACGCAGTGTCTGTTCTTCAATGGCGCGCAAGATGGCCGCCACCAGCTGTTCGACCAGGGTCGGCGCAAGTCCACGGGCGCGGTTGGGCTGGAAATCGATCACGGAGAAAACTGTACAGTTAGACCACCTGCAACTATACAGTTAGCGGCATTTGCGCAGATCGTATATTTTCATTCCCCGCAGGACGTACCAGAATCATTCGAATCCCGGCTGCGCCCTTTCCTTGCAGGCCCGCCGGTTGTCCATCCCCTGGAGCCGCCATGAACGCCCCCGCCGAGTTGCCCGACCTGTCCCATCTCTGGATGCCCTTCACTGCCAACAAGCAGTTCAAGGCGCACCCGCGCATGCTGGCAACGGCCAAAGGCATGTACTACACCTCGGCTGACGGCCGCCAGATCCTGGACGGCACCGCCGGCCTGTGGTGCGTCAACGCCGGCCACGGCCGCCAGGAAATCGTCGACGCGATTTCCCGCCAGGCCGGCATCATGGATTACGCGCCCGGCTTCCAGCTGGGCCACCCGCTGGCCTTCGAAGCCGCCACGGCTGTCGCCGGCTTCATGCCCCAGGGCCTGGACCGCGTCTTCTTCACGAACTCCGGCTCCGAGTCCGTCGATACGTCCCTGAAAATTGCCCTGGCTTACCACCGCGCCCGCGGCGAAGGCCAGCGCACCCGCCTGATCGGCCGCGAACGCGGCTATCACGGCGTGGGTTTCGGCGGCATCTCGGTCGGCGGCATCTCGACCAACCGCAAGACGTTCTCCGGCGCGCTGCTGCCCGCCGTGGACCACTTACCGCATACCCATAACCTGGACAAGAACGCCTACTCCAAGGGCCAGCCCGCCTGGGGCGCCAACCTGGCCGACGAGCTGGAACGCATCGTCGCGCTGCATGACGCCTCCACCATCGCCGCCGTCATCGTCGAACCGATGGCCGGCTCCACGGGCGTGCTGATCCCGCCCAAGGGCTACCTGGAAAAGCTGCGCGAGATCACGTCCAAGCACGGCATCCTGCTGATTTTCGACGAAGTCATCACCGCCTACGGCCGCCTGGGCGCCGCCACGGCCTCCGAATTCTTCGGCGTGACGCCGGACATCATCGCCATGGCCAAGGGCGTGAGCAACGCCGCGGTGCCGGCCGGTGCGGTCGCGGTCAAGCGCGAAGTGCACGACGCCATCGTCAACGGCCCGGCAGGCGGCATCGAGTTCTTCCACGGCTACACCTATTCGGCGCATCCGCTGGCCGCCGCCGCCATCCTGGCGACACTGGACATCTACCGCCGCGACGACCTGTTCGCCCGCGCCCGCAAGCTTTCCGGCGCCTTCGAGGAAGCCGTGCACAGCCTGAAGGGCGCGCCGCACGTCATCGACGTGCGCAACCTGGGTCTGGTCGCCGGCATTGAACTCTCGCCGCGCGCCGGCGCGCCGGGCGCCCGCGCCGCCGAAGTCTTCCAGAAGTGCTTCGACAGCGGCCTGATGGTGCGCTACACGGGCGACATCATCGCCGTCTCGCCTCCGCTGATCATCGAAGAGGCCCAGATCGGCCAGATCTTCGAACAGATCGGCAAGGTCCTGAAAGAGATCGCTTGAGGAACATGGCGAGCCCCCTGCCGCGGCGCCGCCGCGCAACCTGACCCTGTCTCGCGGGCGGCCGATGGCCGCCCTCGGACGTTTTTACGAATCCCGATTTCCGGTCCCACACCATGAAGAAGATCTCCCATTTCATCAACGGCCAGCACTATGACGGCCGCAGCAGCCGCTACGCCGACGGCTTCAACCCCGCCACCGGCGAGATCTGCTCGTCGGTTCCGCTGGCCTCCACTGAAGACGTCGCGACGGCCGTGGCCGCCGCCAAGGCCGCCTTCCCCGCCTGGTCCGAGACGCCGGCGCTCAAGCGCGCCCGCATCCTGTTCAACTTCAAGGCGCTGCTGGACAAGCACCAGGACGAACTGGCCGAACTGATCACCCGCGAACATGGCAAGGTCTTCTCCGATGCCAAGGGCGAAGTCATGCGCGGCATCGAAATCGTCGAATTCGCCTGCGGCATCCCGCAACTGCTCAAGGGCCAGTATTCCGACCAGATCGGCGGCGGCATCGACAACTGGAGCATGCGCCAGCCCCTGGGCGTGGTGGCCGGCGTCACGCCGTTCAACTTCCCCATGATGGTGCCGTGCTGGATGTTCCCGGTGGCCATCGCCTGCGGCAACACTTTCGTGCTCAAGCCGTCGGAACGCGATCCGTCGGCCTCGCTGCGCCTGGCTGAATTGCTGACCGAAGCCGGCCTGCCTGGTGGCGTCTTCAACGTCGTGCATGGCGACAAGCAGGCCGTGGACGCGCTGATCGCACATCCCGACGTCGAAGCGCTATCCTTCGTCGGGTCGACGCCGATCGCCGAATACATCTATTCCGAAGGCACCAAGCGCGGCAAGCGCGTGCAGGCTCTGGGCGGCGCCAAGAACCACCTGGTGGTCATGCCCGACGCCGACCTGGACCAGGTCACCGACGCGCTGATGGGCGCGGCCTATGGCTCGGCCGGCGAACGCTGCATGGCGATCTCGGTAGCCGTCGTGGTCGGCGACGTGGCCGACAAGGTCGTCGAACGCCTGATCCCGCGCGTGAAGGCGCTGATCGTCAAGGACGGCATGCAGGCGGATGCAGAAATGGGCCCGCTGGTCACCGCGCAGCATCGCAACAAGGTTATCGGCTACATCGAAGACGGCATCGCGTCTGGCGCCGACATGGTCGTGGACGGACGCGGCCTGACCGTGGCCGGCAACGAGCGCGGCTTCTTCCTGGGCGGCACGCTGTTCGACAACGTCAAGCCCGCCATGAACATCTACCGCGAAGAGATCTTCGGCCCCGTGCTGTGCATCGTGCGCGTGCCCGACTTCGCCAGCGCGGTCGAACTGATCAACGCGCATGAATTCGGCAACGGCGTGGCGTGCTTCACGTCCGACGGCGGCGTGGCCCGCGCCTTCGCGCGCCAGATCAAGGTGGGCATGGTCGGCATCAACGTGCCGATCCCCGTGCCCATGGCGTGGCATTCGTTCGGCGGATGGAAGCGTTCGCTGTTCGGTGACCATCACGCTTACGGCGAAGAAGGCATCCGCTTCTATTCCCGCTACAAGAGCGTGATGCAGCGCTGGCCGGACAGCATCGCCAAGGGCGCGGAATTCACCATGCCCGTGGCGAAGTGAACCCACCCCCGAAGCGCGGCGCGCTCCCCCCTGAGGCGGCCCCCCCCCTCAAGGGGGCGCCGCTGCGGACCGGCGGAGCCGGATCCGCGCGGCCCCGCTAGGGAAGGTCTTGCCGGATGGCAAGGCCGTGCCCGACCCGTGGATGGCGGGACTTGCGCCGGCGCCATGGGAGTACTGACTTAGGCGTGGCGTCGTTCCCGCGCCTTCCGAACATCAAGACGACAAGGGGATGCCAGATGCGCATCGGGATTGGCGGTTTTCAGCACGAGACCAATACGTTCGCGCCCTCGCGCGCCACCTGGGAAGACTTTGCCGAGAAAGGCGGAGGCTGGCCGAAACTGGTGAGCGGGCCCGCGATGTTCGCCGCCGTCGCCGGCGCGAACATTCCTGTGGCGGGCTTCATCGAAGCCATGGGGCAGCACACGCTGGTGCCCACCACCTGGGCCGCCGCCAGCCCCTCGGGGCCGGTCACCCGGGACGCGTTCGAACGCATCAGCGCGATGATCCTTCAAGGCTTGTCGATGGCGATGCCGCTGGACGGCGTATACCTGGACCTGCACGGCGCCATGGTCACCGAACACTTGGACGACGGCGAAGGCGAATTGCTCAAGCGCGTGCGGGAACTCGTCGGGCCCCATGTGCCTGTCGTCGCCAGCCTGGACCTGCACGCCAACGTGACCCGCGCCATGGTGCGCCACGCCGACGCGCTGGTCTGCTACCGCACCTATCCCCACATCGACATGGCCGAGACCGGGCAGCGCGCGGCCGCGTTGCTGTCATTGCGGCTGGCCGGCGTGCCGCGGCACTATGCATCGCTGCGCACCCTGCCCTACCTGATTTCGCTGTGCTGGCAGTCCACCGATATCGAACCTTCGCGCAGCCTGTACGAACTGGTGGGCGAGATCGAATCGCGCGGCGCGACGAGCCTGTCGTTCGCCACGGGCTTTCCCGCCGCGGACTTCCCCGAATGCGCGCCGACGGTATGGGCCTACGGCACCACACAGGCCGACGCCGACGCGGCAGCCGCGGAAATGGCGCGCGCCGTGCTGAATGCCGAACGCGACTTCGGCGGCAGGCTCTACACCCCCGACGAAGCCGTGCAGGAAGCCATGCGGCTGGCGCAAGACGCCCGCAAGCCCGTCGTCATCGCCGACGCGCAGGACAACCCCGGCGCGGGCGGCAGTTCCGACACCACCGGCGTGCTGCGCGCGCTGATCCGGCACGATGCGCGCGATGCTTCCATCGGTCTGATCGTGGACCCCGCCGCCGCGCTGGCCGCGCACCGCGCAGGCGTGGGCAACAAAGTCCGGATTGCACTGGGTGGACACTCGGGTATTCCCGACGACGAACCGCTGGACAGCGAATTCATTGTCGAGAAAACTTCAGACGGGCGCTTCGATACGCACGGCGCGTTCTACCGCGGATTTCACATGGACCTGGGCCCCAGCGCCTGCCTGCGTGTGGGCGGGGTGCGCATCATCGTCGCCTCAAACAAGGTGCAGATGGCGGACCAGGAGATGTTCCGGTTCGCGGGCGTCGAACCCTCGCGCGCCGCGATTCTGGTGGTGAAGAGTTCGGCGCACTTCCGTGCGGATTTCACGTCCATCGCGCAGACGATCCTGGTGTGCGCCGCCCCCGGCTCCATGCTGATGGATGCGGCAAAACAACCATGGACACGGTTGCGTCCCGGCATCAGAATGGCGCCTTGCGGACCGGTGTTTTCGGGCCGGCCCGCGACAGCCTGACCCTCGCACGCCGCCATCGCGCGGCGCGTTAACGACGTAGCGGCCGACAGTGCCGCTCACTACGCTTCAAGGGGAATCTCCATGCTCAAGTTTGTCCGAGCGGCCGCGCTGGCCGGTGCAACGCTGATGATGGCTCACGGCGCTTACGCCGAAACCGTCATCAAGTCCGTCATGCACTCGCCTTTGCGGCTGACCGATCCGCACGCCACCACCGCGTACATCACGACGTGGCACGGCTACATGATCTACGACACCTTGCTGGCCACCGACGCCGACAACAAGATCCAGCCCCAGATGCTGGAAAAGTGGGAGGTCTCGCCCGACGGCAAGACCTACACGATGACGTTGCGCGCGGGCCAGAAATGGCATGACGGCAAGCCCGTGACCTCCGAAGACTGCGTGGCGTCGATCAAGCGCTGGGCGGCGGGCGACGGCATGGGCCGCACCCTGCTGAAGTTCACCGACAAGATCGAAGTCATCGACGACAACAGCTTTCGCATCGTCATGAAGGAACCCACGGACCTGGCGCTGCGCGCCCTGTCCAAGCCCACCGGCACCGCGCCGTTCATGATGCCCAAGCGCATTGCCGAACAGGCCATCGGCCAGCCGATCACCGATATGACCGGTTCGGGCCCGTTCAAGGTCATCGAATTCAAACCGGGCGTGAAGACCGTCTACGCCAAGTACGCCGACTACGTGCCGCGCAAAGAACCCGCAAGCGGCCTGGCGGGCGGCAAGGTCGTGAACGTGGACAAGGTCGAATGGGACGTCATGCCTGACGCCCTGACCACCGCCAACGCGCTGTTGGGCGGCGAGATCGATTTCGTCGAGCAATTCCCGTACGACCTGCTGCCGATGATCGAAGGCAACAAGGACCTGAAGGAAGAGTCGCTCAGCCCGGTCGGCTACTTCACGATGTACCGCTTCAATTTCAAGTACCCGCCCTTCAATAACAAGAAGATCCGCCAGGCCGCGATGTACGCCATTGGCCAGGAAGACGTGATGAAGGCGCTGGTCGGCAATCCGAAATACTGGAAGACGTGCGCCTCGCTGTGGGGTTGCGGCACGCCGATGGAATCCGATATCGGCAAGGACGTGGTCGTCCCGTCGAACATCGAAAAGGCCAAGGCGCTGCTGAAGGAAGCGGGCTACGACAACACGCCCATCCTCGTCATGCACGCAACCGACGTGGGCACGCTGTCCGCCCAGCCGGTGGTGATGGCCCAGGCGCTGCGCAAGGCCGGCTTCAACGTCAACCTGGCCGCGATGGACTGGCAAAGCGTGGCCACCCGCCGTGCGTCCAAGGCCGCACCGGCTGAAGGCGGCTGGAACATCCACAACACCAACTGGTATGCCACCGACGTGATGGACCCGGTCCGCTCCGCGCCCGCCGCCGCCAACGGCGACAACGCGTGGTTCGGCTGGCCCGACTTCCCGCAGGTGGAAGAACTGCGCACCAAGTTCGCCCTGACGTCCGACCCTGCCGAGCAGAAGAAGATCGCCGACGAACTGCAGCGCATCGGCATCGACGAAGGCCTGTACGTGCCGCTGGGCCAGATGTCCGTGCCGACCGTCTACTCGACCAAGCTCTCCGGCCTGGTGCATGCACCGGTCTTCGCGTTCTGGAACGTTAAAAAAGCCCCTTAAAGGGCAAGTAGTTCAGGGGGAAATACATGCTGGCATTCGTCTCACGCCGGCTCCTCGCGACCATCCCCGTTCTGGTGATGGTCGCGGTGGTGGTCTTCGCGATATTGCGTTTCAGCCCGGGAGATCCGGCCATCATCATGGCAGGCGACGGCGCCACGCCTGAACGTATCGCTCAGATACAACAGACGATGGGCCTGGACCAACCGGTCATCAAGCAGTTCTTCATCTGGGGCGGCAAGCTCCTGCAAGGCGATCTGGGCACTTCGCTCATGTCCGGCGTGCCGGTCACCAAACTGATCGCGCAACGCCTCGAACCCTCGCTGAGCCTGGCGGTGCTGACCCTGCTGTTCACCCTCGTCGTCGCCATTCCGCTGGGCATCCTGGCGGCGTGGCGGCAGGGCAAGCTGCTGGACCGTGCCGTGATGGGCTTTTCGGTGCTGGGCTTCTCGGTGCCGGTGTTCGTCACCGGCTACCTGCTGATCTGGCTGTTCGCCATCAAGCTGGGCTGGTTCAACGTGCAGGGCTACGTGCCGCTGGAAAAGGGCTTCTGGCTCTATCTGCACCGGCTCATCCTGCCGTCGCTTGCCCTGTCCACGGTCTACGTGGCGCTGATCGCGCGCATCACGCGCACCAGCGTCATCGAGGTCATGGGCGAAGACTTCATCCGCACGGCCCGTTCCAAGGGCCTGGGTGAAACCGGCGTGCTGCTGGGCCACGCGTTGCGTAACGCCGCCGTGCCCATCGCCACGGTGGTGGGCCTGGGCATCGCGCTTCTGATCAGCGGCGTGGTGGTGACCGAATCGGTATTCAACATCCCCGGCCTGGGCCGGCTGGTGGTGGAAGCCGTGCTGGCACGCGACTATCCCGTCATCCAGGGGCTGACGCTGTTCTTCGCGTTCGTCTACGTGTTCATCAATCTGGTTGTCGATTGCGCCTACACGGTGTTCGACCCGCGTATCCGATACTGAGGCCGCCCCATGCAAACGCCAACCGACGCCGCCGTGCAAGCGGCCGCCGACCTTCCCGGAGGCGGCAACCCTCAAGTCACCGCCTGGCGGCAAATCCGCCAGGGCTTAAAGAGCTGGCCGGTCATGCTGGCGCTGGTGGTGCTGGTCACCATCGTCGCCATCGCGCTGTTCGCCCCGCTCCTGGGCACGGTGGACCCCACCTTCATCAACCCGGGCGCCCGCCTCAAGCAGCCCTTCACCGACTATCTGCTTGGCACCGACGCCTTCGGCCGCGACGTCTGGTCGCGCGTGGCCTACGGCGCCCGCATCTCGTTGATCGCGGGCCTGGGCGCCGCCGTCGTCAGCGTCGCCATCGGACTGGTCATTGGTGTGATCGCCGGCTGGTTCCGGACGCTGGACGGGTTCATCATGCGCACGATGGACGCCATCATGGCGATCCCCGGCATCCTGCTGGCGATTGCCCTGGTCTCGGTCACCGGCGCCAGCATCACGACCGTGCTGGTCGCCATCACCATTCCCGAGATCCCGCGGGTGGTGCGGCTGGTGCGCGGCCAGATCCTGACGGTGCGCGGCGAACCCTATGTCGAAGCCGCGCTGGCGCTGGGCACGCCGCTGCCGCTGCTGCTGTGGCGCCACATGGTGCCCAGCACCATCGCGCCGCTGACCGTGCAGGGCACCTACGTGTTCGCGTCCGCCATGCTGACCGAAGCCATCCTGAGCTTCCTGGGCGCGGGCATTCCGCCTGAAATCGCCTCTTGGGGCAACATCATGTCCGAAGGCCGCATGTACTTCCGCATGCTGCCCGGCCTGATTCTCTTTCCCGGACTGTTCCTGTCGCTGACGGTGCTCAGCGTGAACATCCTGGGCGACGCCCTGCGCGATGCGCTGGACCCCAAAATGGTGCGCAGGATCTGATGCCGATGACTTATTCCCCCACTCCCCCTGCGGGCGATACCTCGTCCGCCATCCTGGCCATCCGCAACCTGTCGGTGGAAGTCGGCGGCGCGGGCAACCGCGTCGTGCGCAACCTGAGCCTGGACGTACATGCCGGCGAAACCGTGTGCGTGGTCGGCGAGTCCGGTTCGGGCAAGTCCGTCACGTCGCTGGCCGTGATGGGCCTGCTGCCGCCGGGCATCCTGTCCATCAGCGCCGGATCCATCCGCGTCGAAGGCGAAGACGTGGCCACGGCCTCGCAACGCCGGCTGCGCGAAATGCGCGCCACCCGCATGGCGATGGTGTTCCAGGAACCCATGACCGCGCTGAACCCCGTTCATACGGTGGGCAAGCAAGTCGATGAAGTGCTGCGCCTGCACCGCAAGAACATGAGCGCGGCCGAACGCCGCGCCAAGGTGCTGGACATGTTCCGTTCGGTACACCTGCCCGACGTCGAACGCATCTTCGACGCCTATCCGCACCAGTTGTCCGGCGGCCAGCGCCAACGCATCGTGATCGCAATGGCGCTGATCCTGGAACCCAAGCTGCTGATCGCCGACGAACCCACGACCGCCCTGGACGTGACGACGCAAAAGCAGATCCTGGCGCTGATCAAGGAACTGCAGGTCAAGCACCAGACCGCCGTGCTGTTCATCACGCACGACTTCGGCGTGGTCGCCGAGATCGCGGACCGCATCGTGGTGATGAACCGCGGGGACCTGATCGAAAGCGGCACCCGCAACGAGATCCTGGCTGAACCCAAGCAGTCCTATACCCGGCGCCTGGTGTCGTCCGTGCCCAGCCTGGTGCCGACGCGCCGCGACGCACCCGACGGCCAACTGGTCCTGCACGTCAAGGGACTGGGCCGCACCTACGCCGGCAAGCATTCCCTGTTTTCCCGCAAGGCGGCGCAGAACGTCATCGCCGCCACCGACGTGAACCTGACGCTGCGCAAAGGCGAGATCCTGGGCATCGTCGGGGAATCCGGCTCGGGCAAGTCCACGGTGGCGCGCTGCATCGTGCGCCTGATCGAACCCACCGCCGGCCACATGATGATGGGTGGCGAAGACCTGAGCACGCTGTCGGGGTCGGCGCTGCGCCCCGTGCGCCGCCGCATCCAGATCGTGTTCCAGGACCCCTACCGCTCGCTCAACCCGCGCCGCACGGTGGGCGAATCCATCATCGAAGGCCTGCTCAACTTCGGCATGCCGCGCGAACAGGCGCTCAAGCGCGCGGGCGAAACGCTGACCGTCGTGGGCCTGAGCCCGGACGCGATGCAGCGCTATCCGCACCAGTTCTCAGGCGGCCAGCGCCAGCGCATCTGCATCGCACGCGCGCTTGTCATGGACCCGGAGATCCTGGTGGCCGACGAAGCCGTATCGGCGCTGGACGTATCGGTGCAGGCGCAGGTGCTGGAACTGCTGGAGCAAGTACGCCAGCGCACCGGCGTCGGCGTGCTGTTCATCACGCACGACCTGCGCGTAGCCGCGCAGATCTGCGACACCATCATGGTCATGCAGCGCGGCAAGGTGGTCGAGACCGGCTCCGCCGAAACCGTGCTGACCGAGCCGCGCCACGAATACACCCGCGCCCTGATCGACGCGGCGCCCGGACGCGACTGGGACTTCCGCAATTTCCGGCCCGTCGCGGCCACCCTGGCGCACGCGCCTGCGCCCTGATGCCCTGACTGCCCTCCTCCGCACACTGGAACCGAGATGCCACAACCGCATGAATTGTCTGCCCAGGAACTGCTGCACGCCTACCGCAACAAGACGCTGTCGCCCGTTGAAGCCACGCGCTCCGTGCTGGAGCACATCGAACGCTGGGAACCGCACCTGAAGGCCACCTACGCGCTGGACCCGGAAGGCGCGCTGGCGATGGCCCGGGCGTCCGAAGCCCGCTGGATGAAAGGCGAACCGCAATCCGCAGGCGGCTACACGCTGGATGGCGTGCCCGCCACCATCAAAGAAAACATCGCCACCCGCGGCACGCCCATTCCGCTGGGCACGGCCGCGACCGACCTGACCCCGGCCACCGCCGACGCGCCCCCGGCCGCCCGCATGCGCGAAGCCGGCGCGGTGCTGCTGGGCAAGACCACCATGCCCGACTACGGCATGCTGTCCTCGGGACTGTCCAGCTTCCATGAATTGACGCGCAACCCCTGGGACCTGTCCAAGAACCCCGGCGGCTCCAGCGCGGGGGCCGGCGCCGCTGCCGCCGCCGGCTATGGCCCGCTGCACATCGGCACCGACATCGGCGGCTCGGTCCGCCTGCCGGCCGCCTGGTGCGGCATCGCCACGCTCAAGCCCAGCCTGGGCCGCATCCCGATCGATCCGCCGTTCATGGGCCGCTGCGCAGGCCCCATGACCCGCACCATTACGGATACCGCGCTGATGATGGGCGTGCTGTCGCAACCTGACGCGCGCGACCACATGAGTCTGCCGTTCCAGGACTTCGACTGGCTGAACCTGGCGCAAGACGTGCGCGGCCTGCGCATCGGCCTCTTGTTGGACGCCGGCTGCGGCCTGCCACTAGACCCCGAAGTGCGCGACGCGGTACAAGCCGCCGCGCACGCCTTCGAGGCCGCCGGCGCCATCGTCACCCCCATGCTGCCGTGGATGACGCCCGACATGCTGGACGGCGTGGACCGCTTCTGGCGCACGCGCTCGGCGATCGACCTGGCCGCGCTGCCCGAGGCGCGCCGCACGAAGATCCTGCCGTTCATTCGGGCCTGGGCGGAAAGCGGCGGCGGCCAATCCGGCGAAGCCGTGTTCCGCAGCTACTACGAAACGTTGAACGTGCGCGCCAAGACCGTCGCGGCCTGCGCCCCGTTCGACTACGTGCTGTCGCCCGTCGCGCCCGTGGTGGCCTACAACGCCGAATGGCCGTCGCCCACCAATGAAGTCGCCACCACCATGCACCACATCGGCTTCACGCTGCCCTTCAACATGAGCGAACAGCCCGCCGCGTCGGTCAATTGCGGCTACACGCGGGCCGGCCTGCCCATCGGGCTGCAGATCGCCGGCGCGCGATTCGACGACCTGGGCGTGCTGCGCGTGGCGCGCGCCTGGGAGCAGATGCGCCCCGCCCAGCATCCGTGGCCCCAGCCGCCCCAAGCAAACTGACTTTCCACAGCAACCCACAGGAATTCCCATGCGTTGGCTTTTGGCAATGATCAAGCACGAGACGAATACGTATTCGCCCGTGCCGACCCCGCTTGAACGCTTTTTCCGCGGCAACCCCGAGATCCTGGAGGGCGAGCGCGCCATCAAGGCCTACGAGAACACCGACAGCGGATTAGGCGGCTATATCGAGGTGGCCCGCCGCGAAGGCGCCGAAATCGTCGTGCCCGTGGCGGCCGAGTCCTGGCCCAGCGGCCCCGCCAGCGCCGAAACGCATGAACGGCTGTGCAAGCTGGTCCTGGACCAGGTCAAGCTGGGCGGTTTCGACGCGATCCTGCTGGACCTGCACGGCGCCATGGTCGCCGAAGGCGTGGAAGACGCCGAAGGCGACCTGCTGCGCCGCCTGCGCGAGATCGATCCCAAGACGCCGGTGGCCGTCACGCTGGACATGCATGCCAACATCTATGACGACATCGTCGACAACGCCACCGTCATCAGCGGCTTCCACACCTATCCGCACGTGGACATCCGCGAAGCCGGCGTCCGCGCCGCCAACGTGATCGTGCGCACGCTCAAGGGCGAGATCAACCCCGTCATGAGCTGGGCGAACAAGCCGATGCTGCCGCACATCATGTGCCAGGGCACCCATGCCGCGCCCAACAAGCCCCTGCAGGAACGCTGCAAGGAGCTGGAGGCCAACGGCGTGCTGGCGGCGTCCGTCTTCGTGGGGTTCCCGCATGCCGACATCCGCGAAGCCGGCCTGAGCGCCGTCGTCTGTACGGACGGCAAGCCCGACGAAGCGCGGCAGTACCGCGACGAACTGCTGGAACGCGCCTGGGCCGGCCGCGCGGACTGGGTGTTCCACCCCGAACCGCTCTCCCCCACCATCGCGCGCGCAAAATCGATTGAACAGGGCCCCGTCGTCTTGCTGGACCACTTCGACAACACTGGCTCCGGCGGCACCATGGACACCACTGCGGTGCTGGCCGAGGTGTTGCGCCAGGAACTGGACAACGTCGTCTTCTACGCCATCTGCGACCCAGACGCCGCGCAACAGGCCGCGGCTGCCGGCGTGGGCAACACCATCACGCTGAAACTGGGCGGCAAACTGCCCATGCCCGCCATCAAGGAAGCCAGTGAGCCGCTGCAGGTGACTGGCCGGGTGAAACTGGTGTTCGATGGCGTCTACCTGAACCGCGGCCCCATGTACCGTGGCGTGCGCAACGACACCGGGCTGACCGTCGTCATCGACACGGGCCGCGTCGAGATCGTGGTGGTGTCGCGCCACCAGGAGCCCTTCGACATCAATTGCCTGCTGTCGGCCGGCATCGACCCACTGCAAAAGCGCTATGTCGTGCTCAAGAGCCGCGTGCACTGGCGCGCGGGCTTCTCGGACATGGCGACGGAAGTGATCGAATGCACTGGCGTCGGCGTGACTACGTCTGATTACAGCCAGCTGGATTTCAAGCACGTGCGGCGACCGATTTATCCGTTGGACCCGCTGTAATCCCTCTCGCCCAATAGTTGTCGACAAAACGGCCGGCGCCCGAGCTCCGGCCCTTTCATTTTGAAATCTTCAGTAACTGCGCGCACGGTTACATGACGGTGCGCCTCGGTATACTCGCCGCCGGGCCCTTACAGGCCGATGAATACGTGTATGCCGGCAGCAGCCCCCTGGCCGCCAGAGCGCGATGGCCACAAGCGCCTCGCCTGCCGGATATGACTCGATAATCAACGAAAAAAGCAGAACGATGAAAAAGAGCGTAGCGATCACCCTCGGTGTGGTCATAGTGGGAGCGGGAAGCTGGGTAGGCGCCACGTGGTACACCGGCAAGCGCATCGAGGAAAGCTCGCAGCGCCATCTGGCCGAAGCGAACGAAAAGCTGGCCAAGCTGACGCCGTTGTTCGGCCTGCGCATCGACCAGCTGAAGTACGAACGCGGCCTGTTCTCGACCCAGGCGCGCTATGGCCTGTCGCTCGTCAAGAACGACAAGAGCCCGGAAGCCATGCCCGCCGGCATGATCGAATTCGACGCGGTCGTGGAACACGGCCCCTTCCCCAAGAGCGCGCTCGCGCGCGGCGCCATTGCGCCCAAGCTGGCGTACGTCCATGCCGAAATGGCCAAGACGGACAACATCAAGGAAGTGTTCGAACTGACCAAGGGTGTATCGCCCCTGATCAGCGACGCCACCATCAGCTACAGCGGCACCACCAGCTCCACGTCCAAGATCGCCCCGGTCAAGATCACGCACGAAGGCAACGCCGTTGACTTCAGCGGCATGACCGTCACCGGCGAGTTCGACCGCGCCCTGCAAGGCCTGACCGCGCACGGCGTGATGGACATGCTGTCCATCGACGGCATGAAGAGCAACGACCCCGTCAAGGTCGCCATCGCCGGCCTGACCATCGACGCCAACAGCCGCGTGGGCAAGTTCGGCCTGTCGATGGGCGACTCCGACCTGAAGATCAAGCGCATCGACGCCACCCGCCCCGGCGACGACTTGAAGGTGTCGCTGGACAACTTCGGCTACGGCGTGAAACTGTCGGAAGACGACAAGTCGATCAACGTGCAGGCCGCCTACCAGACTGGCGACATCACCGTGAACGACGTGGCGCTGGGCAACGGCCAGGCCGTGATCAAGCTGGCCAAGCTGGACGGCCAGGCCGTCAAGCAGTTGTCGGACACCTACAACCAATTGATGCGCCAGTACATGGCGAACGCCGAAGACGAAGGCCTGAAGGACGAGCAGGTCCAGGTGCTGCTGGACAACGCCGGCAAGCTGCTGGCCGGCAACCCGTCATTCAGCATCGATCCGCTCAGCTGGAAGACCGGCAAGGGCGAAAGCAAGCTGACCTTCACGCTGGATCTGGCCAACCCGCCCGACGTCAAGAACCTGACGCCGCAGGAAATCGCCGTCCAGGCCATCAAGCGCATCGACGCCACGCTGATCATCTCCAAGCCGATGGTCCAGGACCTGATGACGCAATACGCCGTCAAGAAGGACGGCATGGCCGCCGACAAGGCTGCTGAGGAAGCCGAACAGAACGTGCGCCAGATGTCCGGCATGGCCGAGATGTTCAACGTGGGCAAGAACGAAGGCGACAACATCGTCGGCAAGTTCACCTTCGCTGAAGGCATGGGCGACCTGAACGGCAAGAAGATCCCGGCCGACGAACTCTTCTCCGGCCTGCTGGGCGCAGCCGGCATGGGTTCCATGGACGACGAAGACGAAGAAGAGCAGATGCCCGGCATGAGCCAGGAAGAACCGGCCGTGTCCGACACGCCGGTGGCCGGCCTGATGCAGGACTTCAGCCTGGATACGGTCAGCAGCATGCTGGACGACATGGGCTACATGGTGAAGAAGAGCGACGGTGACGAAGGCCCCGTGCTGGTGCTGGATACCGGCACCACGGGCGCCAGCGACCTGCGCCTGGAATTCCTGTGCAACGACTTCACCGAGAAGTGCCTGGACCTGGTCGTGACGGCCACGTACAAGACCAAGAAGCCGATGTCCCTGAAAGCCATCAACACGTGGAACCAGGAATACCGCTGGACCCGTGCCTACCTGGACGACAAGAACCAGGCTGTGCTGCAGATGGACATGAACGCGGAAGGCGGCATCGGCAAGGAAAACCTGCAGATCCTGCTGAACACCTTCATCAGCATCGCCGAAGACTTCGGCACGCTGAGCAAGGGCGCGGCCACCAAGTAAGCCGCTGCCACGAAGGCCCAAAGAAAAACCCCCATCGAAAGATGGGGGTTTTTTATTGCCCGATCGGGATCAACCTGATCCCGATCCCGGCTCATACCATCAGGCGTACGCTTCAATCGGCAGGCACGCGCACACCAGGTTGCGGTCGCCGTAGGCGTTGTCCACACGGCCCACCGGCGGCCAGTACTTGGCCTCGCGCAGCGACGCCACCGGATAGGCGGCCTGCTGGCGCGGGTAGTCGTGCAGCCATTCTTCGGCCAGCAGCATCTGTGCGGTGTGCGGCGCGTTCTTCAGGACGTTGTCTTCGCGGTCGCGTTCGCCGCGTTCGACCTGGGCGATTTCCTCGCGGATCGAGATCATCGCGTCGATGAAGCGGTCCAGCTCGGCCACGCCTTCGGATTCCGTCGGCTCGACCATCAGCGTGCCGGCCACCGGGAAGCTCATGGTCGGCGCATGGAAACCGTAGTCCATCAGGCGCTTGGCGATGTCTTCGGCGCTGATGCCGCTGACTTCCTTCAGCGGACGCACGTCCAGGATGCATTCATGCGCCACGCGGCCGTTGCGGCCCGCGTACAGGACCGGGTAGTGGTCGCGCAGGCGGGTGGCGATGTAGTTGGCGTTCAGGATGGCCACTTCGGTAGCGCGGCGCAGGCCGTCGGCGCCCATCAGCGAGATGTACACGAACGGAATCGGCAGGATGCCGGCGGAACCGAACGGCGCAGCCGACACGGGGCCGACCTTCGCGTCGCCGGGCAGCTTGCCCTGCTCGTTCACCACGCCCGGCAGGTACGGCGCCAGATGGGCGCGCACCGCCACGGGACCCACGCCGGGGCCGCCGCCGCCGTGCGGAATGCAGAACGTCTTGTGCAGGTTCAGGTGGGACACGTCCGAACCGAACTTGCCCGGCTGGGCCACGCCGACCATCGCGTTCATGTTGGCGCCATCCAGGTAGACCTGGCCGCCAGCCTGGTGGACCAGATCGCAGATCTCGGTCACGGCTTCTTCGAACACGCCGTGCGTGGACGGGTAGGTGATCATCAGCGCGGCCAGCTTGTCGCCGACCTGTTCGATCTTGGCGCGCAGGTCGCCCAAGTCGACGTTGCCATTGGAGTCGGAGGCCACCACCACCACGTCCATGCCGGCCAACTGCGCCGAGGCGGGGTTGGTGCCGTGCGCCGACGACGGGATCAGGCAGACGTTGCGCTGATGCTGGCCGTTGGCCTGGTGGTAGCCGCGAATCGCCAGCAGGCCGGCGTATTCGCCCTGGGCGCCCGAGTTGGGCTGCAGGCTGATGTTGTCGTAGCCGGTGATCTCGCACAGCGCGGCCGACAGGCGATCGATCAGCTCGTTGTAGCCCTGGCTTTGCGAAGCGGGTGCGAACGGGTGGATCAGCGCGAACTCGGGCCAGGTGATCGGGATCATCTCGGCGGTGGCGTTCAGCTTCATGGTGCACGAGCCCAGCGGGATCATCGTGCGGTCCAGGGCCAGATCCTTGTCGGCCAGGCGGCGCAGGTAGCGCAGCATGTCGGTTTCGGACTGCACGCTGGAGAAGACCGGGTGCGTCAGGATGGCGCTTTCGCGGGCCACCGAAGCGGGGATGCCGCCAGCGGCTGCGGCGTCCAGCGCGTCGATGTCGAGTTCGACATCATCGCGCTCCAGGCCGGCGGCAAACACGTTGACCAGCGCTTGCAGATCGGCCGTGGTGACGGTCTCGTCCAGCGACACCGCCAGGCGGGCGCCGTCGACGCGGCGCAGGTTGATGTGCTCGCACTCGGCGGCCGTCAGGATGGCCGGGGTCGCGGGGCCGGTTTCCAGCAACAGCGTGTCGAAGAACGTGTCGTTCACGACCTTCACGCCCAGCTTCACGAGTTCGGCGCGCAGGATGGCGGTGCTGCGCTGCACGCGGCAAGCGATGCGACGGATGCCAACCGGGCCGTGCCACACGGCGTACATGCCGGCCATCACGGCCAGCAGCACCTGCGCGGTGCAGATGTTCGACGTCGCCTTTTCGCGGCGGATGTGCTGTTCGCGCGTTTGCAGCGCCAGACGCATCGCCGGATTGCCTTGCGAGTCCTTGGACACGCCGACCAGGCGGCCGGCCATGTTGCGCTTGAACGAATCCTTGCAGGCCATGAAGCCGGCGTGCGGGCCGCCGAAGCCGAACGGCACGCCGAAGCGTTGCGCCGAACCGATGGCGATGTCCGCGCCCCACTCGCCCGGGGCGGCCAGCACGGCCAGCGCCAGCAGGTCGGTCGCGCACGCCACCACGGCGCCTTGCGCGTGGGCGGTTTCGGTCAGCTTGCGGTAGTCGGCGACGGAGCCGGTGCTGTGCGGGTACTGCAGCAGTACGCCGAAGCACTCGGGCAGGCCTTCGGCCTCGTCGCCCACCGCGATTTCAAGTCCCAGGCCTTCGGCGCGCGTGCGCACGACTTCAATGGTCTGGGGATGCACATGGCGCGAGATGAAGAACACCGGGCTTTGCGACTTGGCGCCGCGGCGGGCCAGCGTCATGGCTTCGGCGGCAGCGGTGCTTTCATCCAGCAGCGAGGCGTTGGAAATGTCCAGCCCGGTCAGGTCCGCGACCATGGTCTGGTAGTTCAGCAGGGCTTCAAGACGGCCCTGCGAGATTTCCGGCTGGTAAGGCGTGTAGGCCGTGTACCAGGCGGGGTTCTCAAGAATATTGCGCAGCACGACGTTGGGCGTCTGCGTGCCGTAGTAACCCTGGCCGATGTAGTTGCGGTAGACCTTGTTGCGGCCCGCGATCTGCTTCAGTTCGGCCAGCACGTCGGTTTCGCTGCGCGAGGGCGGCAGCGCCAACGGGGCCTGGCTGCGGATCTTGGCGGGCACGACTTCTTCGATCAAGGCGTCCAGGCTGGGGCTGCCAATCACGCTCAGCATGGTGGCCTGGTCGGCATCGGAGGGGCCGATGTGGCGGGGAATGAAGTCGGTATGGGTGTCTAGGGCGCGCGACATGGGAGATCTCGGGGTGGTGGTGCGTCAGGGCGGGCGCGGCACGGGGGCCGTGCCCGCCTCGGGCCAGCTTTAGCCGTTGGCGACGGCTTCATAGCCGGCAGCGTCAAGCAGCTTGTCGGCATCGGCGGCGTTGACCGGCTTGATCTTGAAGATCCAGGCGGTGAAGGCCGATTCGTTGATCAGGTTGGGGTTGTTTTCCAGCTCATCGTTGAACGCGACGATTTCGCCGGCCACGGGTGCGTAGATGTCGGAGGCGGCCTTGACCGACTCGACCACGCCGGCGGTTTCGCCAGCGTTCAGCTTGGCGCCGACCTTCACGTCGCCAACGAAAACCAGATCGCCCAATTGATCCTGGGCGGTGTCGGTGATGCCGACGACGAACACGTCGCCTTCAGCTTTGACCCATTCGTGGGACTGGGTGTACTTGCGATCGGTGGGCAGACTCATGGGAACTCCTGAGGGAATGCGGGTAGATGAATGGTGTTGCGCGCCTCGCGCGGGCGACGCTTGCCCTGGCCGGGCCGGCGCTCGCGCGAAGCTTCGAGTTTACGAGTGTTCGACGGCTTTGCCGTTACGGACAAACGGCAGTTTGCAGACCAGGGCGGGCACCCATTTGCCGCGGATGTCGACCTCGACCGTGTCGCCCGGACGCACGCCTTGCGGCAGGCGGGCAAAGCCGACCGACACGCCCAGGGTGGGCGACATGGTGCCGCTGGTGAGTTCACCCGTGCCGGCCGGCGTACGCACGGCCATGTGGGCGCGCATGACGCCGCGCTCTTGCAGCTTCAGGCCGACGAAGGCGGCGGGGGTGGCGAACTGCTCCAGCGCGTCGCGGCCGATGAACCGGCGCTCAGCGTCTTTCAGGGAGACGGTCCAGGTCAGGCCGGCCTGGTCGGGGTGGGTCAGCTCGTCCATGTCCTGGCCGTACAGGTTCATGCCGGCCTCCAGGCGCAGCGTGTCGCGCGCGCCCAGGCCCGCCGGGCGCACGCCCTGGGCGACCAGATCGCGCCACAGCTGCACGACTTCGGTGGCGGGCAGGACGATTTCAAAGCCGTCTTCACCGGTGTAGCCGGTACGGGCGACGAGCGTGTCGTCGCCCACGATGGCGGCGACGAAGGGGGTCAGCGCTTCGGTTGCGGCCTGCCAGGCCGGGCGGGCAGCCCAGACCTTGGCGCGGGCGTTCGGGCCCTGCACGGCCACCATGGCCAGATCACGGCGCGGGGTGATGGTGACGTCGAAATTGCCGGCTTGCTTCACGCGCTGCATCCAGGCCATGTCTTTGTCGGCAGTGCCGGCGTTGACCACCACGCGCCATTCGTCAGCGGCGAAAAAGTAGATGATCAGGTCGTCGATGACGCCGCCTTGCGGGTTCAGCATGCAGGAGTACAGCGCCTTGCCCGGCACCGTCAGCTTGGCCACGTCATTGGCGACCAGGCGCTGCAGGAAGGCAAAGGCGTCCGGGCCGACGACGTCGGCGTTCAGCATATGCGACACGTCGAACATGCCGGCGTCCTGGCGCACCGCATGGTGTTCTTCCAGCTGCGAGCCGTAGGCCAAGGGCATGTCCCATCCGCCGAAATCGACCATTCGGGCGCCGGAGGCGATATGTTCTTCGGCCAGCGGGGTGCGTTTGAGGGTTGCGGACATGCGCGGAAACTCCGGGACGGCAGGGCTCTGCCAGGGTTACGGAATGCCGGTCGCGGCAGGCGGACTATGCCCGCGCGGCTACGGCTGAATCTTCCGCCCCTCTGTCCTTTTGCCTGAGAGTTGCCCCGCGCATGACGGGTTTGCACCTTCGGCGCCTGGGCTGCTCGTTGTGTCCCTTGTTCAGGGCCGGCGCCAGGTCTCTCCAGAGTACTGTTTTGCCGCGTCCGCACGGTAAAAAACCGGGACAGGGCAAGCATGTGCGGTATCGGTTACCTGAGCGATTCTGGGCGAATTGCGCCTTCGGCGGCGGCCCGAAATGAAAGGCCGCTCTCTCCCGCAAACATGCGTGACAGCGGCGCCAAGCATACAACGAAAAGAAGCCCTCGGGAAAGGCCCCCGGCGGGGAAAACCGGTCCTTCTGGCGCCGAGCCCGGTCAGCCCAACGCGGTGTCCAGCAACATCATCAGCACGAAGCCGATCATCAACCCGCAGGTGGCATAAACCTCGTGACCCTTGCGGTGGGACTCCGGGATGATCTCGTGGCTGATGACGAACAGCATGGCGCCGGCGGCAAAACCCAGGCCCCATGGCAGCATCGGCGCCGAGAATCCGACGATGGCGGCGCCGATCACCGCGCCCAGCGGTTCAACGAGCCCGGACAGCATGCCCAACGCCACGGCGAAGGAGCGCTTGTAGCCGGCGGCCAGCAGCGCCACCGCCACGACCAAACCTTCCGGGATGTCCTGGATGGCAATGCCGGTGGCCAATGCGGTGCCCCGAACTGGGTCGCTGCCCGCATAGCCCACGCCGATGGCCAGGCCTTCGGGCAGGTTGTGCAAGGTGATGGCGAACACGAACAGCCAGGTGCGGCGCAGGCGGTGCGCCTCGATGCCCTCGCGGCCCTTGATGAAATGCTCGTGCGGCAAGGTGCGGTCCATCACCAGCAGGACCGCCGCGCCCAGCAGGATGGCCGCGCCGACGGTCAGGCCTGCGCCCCACGGCCCCATGCCCTGGGTCTTGGCGGCCTCGATACCGGGCGCCACCAGCGAAAAGGCGCTGGCGGCCAGCATCACCCCGGCGCCGAAGCCGAACATGCTGTCCTGGACCTTCTGCGGGATGGTGCGGGCGAAGAGAATGGGAAGCGTGCCCAGCGCGGTGGCGGCGGCCGCCACCAAGCCGCCCAGCAGCGCATCGGCCACGTGCGGCGCGCGCACGTCCAGGTAGGCCCAGAGCTGATGCAGCGCCAGGCAGGACACCATGACGGCAAGCGTCCACACGCTGATGCTGGTGGCCGCGGGCCGCACGCGATGACGGCTGAAGGTGTTCATAGGGCCGCTCCCCTCCTTGAGAGAGATGCGCTCAGCCCTTCGCGGCCGCATAGCGGCGAGCCACTTCGGGCCAGTTCACGACATTGTAGAAGGCGCCGATATATTCGGGACGGCGGTTCTGATACTTCAGATAGTAGGCGTGTTCCCAGACATCCAGACCCAGGATCGGGGTATTGCCCTGCATCAGCGGGCTGTCCTGATTGGCGCTGCTTTCCACCACCAGCTTGCCGGCCGGCGTCACCGACAGCCAGGCCCAACCGCTGCCGAAGCGCGTCAGCGCCGCCTTGGTGAAGGCCTCGCGGAAGGCGGCCAAACCGCCCAGTTCGGATTCGATGGCGGCCGCCAGCGCGCCGTCGGGTTCGCCGCCGCCTTCGGGCGACATCACCGACCAGAACAGGCTGTGGTTGGCATGGCCGCCGCCGTGGTTGCGCACCGCGCCACGGATGGCCTCGGGCAACTGGTCCAGGCGGGCCACCAGGGCTTCGACGGGTTCATCGGTGCTGATGCCGGCGCCGTCCAGGGCCGCGTTCAGACTGGTGACATAGGTTTGATGATGCTTGCTGTAGTGGATCTCCATCGTCATCGCGTCGATGTGAGGCTCCAGGGCGTCATAGGCGTACGGCAGGGTCGGAAGGGTGTAGGCCATGCATGTCTCCGGTGGACCCGCCTTCCCGATGGAAGGCGCAAGTCAATAGCGAAAACATAAATGATATGTATTTTTATTTGATATCACAATGGTATTGTTGCAATTCGTGCCATAGCGCCCGGCTATGCGCCGGGCACCTTCCCTACAGCGCCTTGCCGCAAGCCACGCCCGACGCCCAGGCCCACTGGAAGTTGTAGCCGCCCAGCCAGCCGGTGACGTCCACGGCTTCGCCGATGAAATACAGCCCCGGCGTGGTCTTGGCCTGCATGGACTTCTGGTCCAGCCCGCGCGTGTCCACACCGCCGCGCATCACTTCGGCCTTCTTGTAGCCGGCGGTGCCGCTGGGCACCAGCGACCATTGATGGATGTCCTGCGCCAGCGCCCGCAGCGTCTTGTCCGGCGCGTCGGCGAGACGCAGCGCGGCCAGACCGGGTTTGCCGCCCTGCTCGGCCAGATGCAGCCAGCGGTCGGCCAGCCGTTTGGGCCAAAGCCCCGCCAGCACGGTATGCAGCTGCTGCCGGTTGCCGGATTTGGCGTTCAGCAGTTCCTGGGCCAGATCGCGGCCCGGCGCCAGGTCGATCATGATGGGCTCGCCGGGTTTCCAATAGCTGGAGATCTGCAGGATTGCCGGGCCAGACAGGCCCCGGTGGGTGAACAGCAGGTCTTCCAGGAATTCGCCCCGCGCCTTGCCCTGGCCGGTGTGCAGGCCGACTTCCAGCGCCACGCCCGACAGCTCAGACAACGCCTGCCATTGCGCGGGGTCGAAAGTCAGCGGCACCAGCGCCGGCCGGGGCTCGACGACTTTCATGCCGAATTGCCGCGCGATCTTCAAGCCGAAGTCAGTGGCGCCCAGTTGCGGGATCGCCATGCCGCCGGTGGCCACGACCAGCTTGGCCGCGCGGATCACGCCCTGGGCGGTGCGCAGCTCAAAGCCCGCTTCACCGTGGCCGATCTCGGATACCGAACAGCCCATGCGCCATTGCACCTTGCCGGCGTCGCACTCGGCGCGCAGCATGTCGATGATGGATTCGCTGGAGTCGTCGCAGAACAGCTGGCCGCGATGCTTCTCGTGCCAGGCGATATGGTGGCGCTTCATCAGCGCCAGAAAATCCTGCGGCGTGTAGGCCGACAACGCCGAACGACAGAAATGCGGGTTGTCGGACAGGAAATTGGCGGGTCCGGCCCCGATGTTGGTGAAATTGCAGCGGCCGCCGCCGGAAATGCGGATCTTCTCCGCCAGGCGTTCGGCATGGTCGACCAGCACCACGCGCAAGCCGCGCTGGCCGGCCACCGCTGCACACATCATGCCAGCGGCGCCGGCGCCGAGTACGGCTACATCAAACATCAGGACTCCAGACCCGCAGGCCTTACTCTTCGATCAGGCAATCAACGTAGTAGCGCTTTTCGCCATTCGGACCCACTTCGTCGGCCAGGCCGTGGATGTAGGTTTCGAAGCCGGGGAAGCGCTCATTGAACTCGCGCGCGAATTGCAGGTACTGCACGATCGTGCGGTTGAAGCGTTCGCCCGGGATCAGCAGCGGGATGCCCGGGGGATACGGCGTCAGTAGCACGCCGGTCACGCGGCCTTCCAGCTTGTCGATGTCGACGCGTTCGACCTCGCGGTGCGCCATGCGGGCAAAGGCGTCCGACGGCTTCAGCGCCGGCACCATGTCGCTCAGGTACATCTCGGTGGTCAAGCGGGCGACGTCGCGCGCGCGGTAGGCCTCGTGGATCTCTTGGCAGAGATCGCGCAGGCCCATGCGCTCGTAGCGGCGATGGACCTTGCAGAAGTCCGGCAGGATGCGCCACAGCGGCTGGTTGCGGTCGTAGTCGTCCTTGAACTGCTGCAAGGCGGTCAGCAGCGTGTTCCAGCGGCCCTTGGTGATGCCGATGGTGAACAGGATGAAGAACGAATACAGGCCCGTCTTCTCGACCACCACGCCGTGCTCGGTCAGGTACTTGGAGACCAGGGCGGCGGGGATGCCCGTTTCGCCGAAGCTGCCCGACATGTCCAGCCCCGGGGTGATGACCGTGGCCTTGATCGGGTCCAGCATGTTGAAGCCTTCGGCCATTTCGCCGAAGCCGTGCCAATGGTCGTTGGCTTCCAGGATCCATTCGTCACGGTTGCCGATGCCTTCGGACACCAGGCGGTTCGGGCCCCAAACCTTGAACCACCAGTCGTTCTTGCCGAACTCGGACTCCACCTTGCGCATGGCGCGGCGGAAATCCAGCGCTTCGCGGATGCTTTCCTCGACCAGCGCGGTGCCTCCCGGCGGCTCCATCATGGCGGCCGCCACGTCGCACGACGCGATGATCGCGTACTGCGGGGACGTCGACGTGTGCATCAGGTACGCCTCGTTGAAGACGTTGCGGTCCAGCTTGCGGGTCTCGGACTCCTGCACGATGATTTGCGAGGCCTGCGAGATGCCGGCCAGCAGCTTGTGCGTGGAGTGCGTAGCGAAGACCATCGCGTCATGGCTGCGCGGACGGTCCTGGCCGATGGCGTGCATGTCCTTGTAGAACTCGTGGAACGAGGCGTGCGGCAGCCAGGCTTCGTCGAAGTGCAGCGTATCGACATAGCTGCCGAGCTGCTCCTTGATCATTTCCACGTTGTAGATGACGCCGTCGTACGTGCTTTGCGTCAGGGTCAGGATGCGCGGGTTCTTGTTCACCGCTTCGCGCGCGAAGGGGTTGGCTTCGATCTTCTTGCGGATATTGTCCGGGTGGAACTCTTCCAGCGGGATCGGGCCGATGATGCCCAGGTGGTTGCGCGTGGGGCGCAGGAACACCGGGATAGCGCCCGTCATCGTGATGGCGTGCAGGATCGACTTGTGGCAGTTGCGGTCCACCACCACCACGTCGCCCGCGGCGACGTTGGCATGCCACACGACCTTGTTCGAGGTCGAGGTGCCGTTGGTGACGAAGAAGCAATGGTCAGCATGGAAGATGCGCGCGGCGTTCAGCTCGGACTCGGCAACGGGGCCGGTGTGGTCCAGCAGCTGGCCCAGTTCGTCCACGGCGTTGCAGACGTCGGCGCGCAACATGTTCTCGCCGAAGAACTGGTGGAACATGCGTCCGACCGGGCTCTTCAGGAACGCCACGCCGCCCGAGTGGCCGGGACAGTGCCAGGAGTACGAACCGTCCTGCGCGTACTTCACCAGTTCGCGGAAGAACGGCGGCGGCAGCGAATCCACGTAGCTGCGGGCCTCGCGGATGATGTGGCGCGCCACGAATTCGGGGGTGTCCTCGAACATGTGGATGAAGCCGTGCAGTTCGCGCAGGATGTCGTTCGGAATGTGTTCCGACGTGCGCGTCTCACCATACAGATAGATGGGGATGTCGGCGTTGCGGAAGCGCAGTTCGCCGATGAACATGCGCAGGTTCTTGATCGCGCTGGCCACGTCCTCGGGCGAATCCACGTCGAACTCTTCATCGTCGATCGACAGGATGAAGGCGCTGGCGCGGCTTTGCTGTTGCGCAAACGAACTCAGGTCGCCATAACTGGTCACCCCGATCACCTCGACGCCCTCGGCCTCGATCGCTTCAGATAAGGCACGGATACCCAAACCGGACGCGTTCTCGGAACGGTAGTCCTCGTCGATGATGAAGATGGGGAAGCGGAATTTCATGCAGGCGCTCCTGGGGCAAGGCGGGATCGGACGCTTATCGCGGCGCGAGTGTACTTCTAGTAAAAATCCGCCTGATGACAGACGGCGCGACCACCCACCGGGGAGGCGGGAATGGCGGAATTGTAGGGCTGTTTTTCTTACAGTCCTAAGGGAAATCCCCAGAAGGCCTGCACGGCCGTTGTCATCGCGCCAAAAGCGGGCGCTTTCAGCGCGGCGACAACGGCGCCGGGCTAGCGGATCGTGTGGGCTTCGCCCTTTTGCAAGGCGGCCGTGAAGAGCTCGAAGTAGGCGGGGATCGCCTCGGCGGCGCCGTAGCGGATGCGCCGTTCGACCTTGGCAATGGCGCCAAAACAGACTTCGGAGCCGGGGTCACCGCAGACCAGCACGACGGGGTCTTCGTCGTCGCAGACCTCGTAGAGGCCGCCGTGGGCGCGGCGCCCGATCTCGTAGAGGTAGGCGGCGGCGCCGACGGTCTGCATGGGGGTAAGAGGCAAGGTCCCGACGTGGGCGGCCTCCAGCGCGTCATCCAGCGCATGGACACTGGACAGGGAATAGTCCAACACGGCGCCAGTGGAACTGGCGGCTTGTACAAAGTCTTGCGCAGCATCCGCCACACGGGCGACGAATTCTTCCTGCACTTCGTCGCGCTTGGCGTCCTGGTTTATCTTGAGGAAACCGAACATCATTGGCTCCTTTGTGAAAACCGCAAGCGGCAATGGTCCCATTATAGGCAAGCGGCCCGCCTATACTGCCCAAACGCCCCCAACCGTTCCGTATTCCCAACACTTCGCCAGCCATGCCCTCACCGCTTGTCAGACGTCTGATCGCCCCGGATGCCCCGTCCCTGCGTCAATTGCGCCTGGACGCCCTGGTGGAAACCCCCGAATCGTTCGGATCAAGTTACGAAGAGGAACACACGCTGACACTGGAAGACATCCGGGGGTGGATCACGCCGCTGGATGACGGCGCGATGTTCGGCGTATTCACGGACGACGCGCTTGCCGGCATGGTGGGCGTGGGCCGCCAGCGCAAACTGAAGATGCGCCACAAGGCGCATATCTGGAGCATGTACGTCGCCCCTGCGCAGCGCGGGCGCGGCCTGGGGCGGCTACTGATGCATGCGGCGATCGCGCACGCCCAGACCATGCGCGGCATCCGGCAGGTGCAGTTGAGCGTGACCGCCAACAACACCGCCGCGGCGACGCTGTACGCCAGCCTGGGCTTCGCTGAATACGGCAGGGAACGCGAGGCGCTGTGCGTGAACGGCGACCTCTACGACGAAACCCTGATGGCGCTGGCGCTGACCGGCAAGTAGGCCAGCGGCTCAGGCACTCGCCCTGCGGCGGACGCCGTACGCGCACACCTGGTTGCGGCCGCCGTCCTTGGCCTTGTACAGCGCCTGATCCGCCGCCTTGATCACCGCGTCCGGCGCCCGCAAGGCGTCGCCGCGCTCGGCCACGCCGATGCTGACCGTCACCCGCAACGGACGCGAACCGCGTCCGCCTCGACCGCCCCGCCGGCGCTGGCCGACCTGGTCCGCCTTGGGGCGGGCCGGCTTGTCGCGCAGGCGCATCTGATAGGCCTCGATGGCGCGCCGGACGGTTTCCAGGTGGGGCATGCTTTCCGCCGCCGTCTTGCCCGGGAACACCAACGTGAACTCTTCGCCGCCGTACCGGTAAGCCTGGCCGCCGCCGGGCACGCGCCGCAATTGCGACGCCACCATGCGCAGCACCTGGTCACCCACGTCGTGCCCGTGCGTATCGTTGAATATCTTGAAGTGGTCCACGTCGGCCATCGCAAGCGTGTAGACGCGGCCCATGCGCTGCAGGCGTTCGTTCAACGCCCGGCGGCCCGGCAAACCGGTCAGCTCGTCGCGAAACGCCATATGGAAGCCTTCGTGCGCCAGCGAAATCGAAAGCGCCGTGAGCGCTGCCGCCGACATGAGGGCCAGTTCGATGGGATGCTGCGCGCCGCGCGGCAAGGCCCACGCCATGCAGACAAAGCCCAGCCATTGCCCCGCCTGCTGTGGACGCCCGTAGCGCAGCAACAGCAAAGTCAGCGTCAGGCCCGTCAAGAGCAGCCCCACCAGCGCCTCGACCGGCACGCCCAGGCGCGCCAGCTTGCCCTGCACCGCCAACGTCCCGAAGACATCGGCCAGGCCATCCTTGCCGACCAGCGCGATCGCCGCCACACCTACAGCCATCAGCCCGATGCGCGCCACCATGTCCAGCAGCATGCTTGACCGCTCCGACCACAGCGCATTGATCGTATAGGCCATCGACCACCAGGCCAGCACCGGCCCCAGCGCCCACGGCGCCTCGCGGGCCAGCGTCGGCCAGACGGCGGTGGCGGCCAGCACGCACAGCATCAGCGCCATGGTTTGCGAACGCTGGTACATCAGGCAGATCGCCGCGCCGATCAGCGCCATCACCCACGGCACGAAGGGCACGATCAGCGTCAGCGCCGGCGGCCATTCGCGCCACAGCATCAGGCCGACCGCGGCGGCCACTGGCAGCGCGGGATAGAACAACAGGGGCAGCCAGGGGATATGGGGGTAACGCACGGGTCGGGGCCTTGCTCAGCTTGCAGAGATGACGTCGCCAAATCGGCAAACACATATAACCTTTTTACGGCCACGCCAGCGGTTTTCTTTAGCGCGCGGCACGCACGCTGCCGGCCGCGCGCCGCGCCGGACCCGTGATATGGTTTCCAGGCCCATTCAAAGGAAAAGCCCTATGCACATCCTGGTCAATATCGATGTCCCCGATCTTGAACACGCCATCGACTTCTATCGGCGTGCCTTCGGATTGAGCTTGCATCGACGACTGGGACCGAAAGCAGCGGAAATGCTGGGCGCCAATGCACCCATCTATCTGTTGGAGAAGGCGGCTGGAAGCCCCGCGGCCAGCGCGGCGCGCCAGACTCGCGACTACGCGCGGCACTGGACGCCCGTGCATCTGGACGTGGTGGTCGATGACGTGGACCGCGCCGTCGATCAGGCCGTTGCGGCCGGCGCCCACCTGGAAGATCCGGCTGCCTCGCACGCCTGGGGCCGCATCGCGCACCTGAGCGACCCTTACGGCCACGGCATTTGCATCCTGCAATTCCTGGGCCGCGGCTATGACGAACTGTCAGACGGTAACGTCCAGTACCGGCCGGTGTCGGCAGCGGATTTCGACGCGCTGGCCACCCTGCGTATCGACGCCATGCGCGACAGCCTTGAGCGCTTGGGCCGCTTCGACCCGGAACGGGCGCGCAGCCGGCTGCGCAATACCTTCCAGCCGGAACACACGTGGGCGATCCAGCACAACGGGCAATGGGTGGGGTTCTACGCCCTGCGTCCGGAAGGCGTGGGCTTGCGGCTGGACCACCTGTATGTGGTGCCCGCCGCGCAGGGGCAAGGCCTGGGCAGCCAGGTGATGCGCAAGATCCTGCAAGATGCTGACAGCCGCGGGCTGCCGGTCGCCGTGGGCGCGTTGCGCGGCAGCGATTCCAACCGCTTCTATCGCCGTCATGGATTTGTCCAGACGGCGGAAAGCGAATGGGATATCGACTACCTGCGCCCCGTGCCGGGGCAGGACGACTGACGGATCAGGTACGCGGCAGCGTGACGCCGCGCTGGCCCTGATACTTGCCGCCGCGGTCGGCGTACGAGGTCTCGCACACTTCGTCGCTTTCCAGGAACAGCATCTGCGCGCAGCCTTCGCCGGCGTAGATCTTGGCCGGCAGGGGCGTGGTGTTCGAGAATTCCAGCGTGACGTGGCCCTCCCATTCGGGTTCCAGCGGCGTCACGTTGACGATGATGCCGCAGCGCGCGTAGGTGCTCTTGCCCAGGCAGATCGTCAGGACGCTGCGCGGGATGCGGAAGTATTCGACCGTGCGGGCCAGGGCGAACGAGTTGGGCGGGATGATGCAGACGTCGCCCTTGAAGTCCACGAAAGAGCCTTCGTCGAAGTTCTTCGGATCGACGATGGTGGAATTGATGTTGGTGAAGATCTTGAATTCGTCGGCGCAGCGCACGTCGTAGCCGTAGCTGCTGGTGCCGTAACTGACGATGCGCCCGCCATTGGCCGTGCGGACCTGACCCGCTTCAAAGGGTTCGATCATGCCGGCTTCGGCCTGGCGGCGGATCCAGCGGTCGCTTTTGATGCTCATGGTGGGATTGGTGCTAAGGGTAAGGAATGGGCCTCATTTTATCCCGAGCGCGCCCGAGCTGCCTGCGGGCGGGGCGGGACGCTTTGATCCCGCCCCGCCAGCCGCCGTTCAGTTGCCCCAGAACGTCCGATAGACCAGCGCGATGCCGTTGACCGAACCGCCCTTCAAGTCCACGGACAGGCCGCGCGCCAGGCGGTAACTGGCCCGGCCGACCGTGTCGCTGCCCGCCAGCGCCTGCTCGACGCTGAGCGTGATGCCGTTGGCGAACGACTTGCTGGCCACCAGGAACTGGGTCGCCAGCTGGCTGTCGCTGTCCCGGTTGACATCGCCGGCCACCGTGCGGTCCGGCAAGATGCTGCCGGAACTTCCGATATTCCCGGTGCGCACGCTGACGTCGTCCAGGCCGAATTGCTTGTAGAACGGCTGCCCGCCCCCCAGCAGCGCCGTACCGACCGACACCAGCAAGGCCGCGTCGCTGCCGCTTTCATCCGGGCCCCGGCCCAGCAGCAGCCAGGAGAGCTTCTCCACGTCGCTGACGTCGGGATAGGACACGAGGTCGATCCGGGGACGTTGCGCCGTGCCGACGACCTTCACGCCTGCCTCGACCTGTTCGCCGGTGCGCAGGGCCTCAATGTCCAGCAAGGGATTGTCCAGCCGGCCCTGGAAGGTCAGCGTGCCGCGGCTTAGCCGCAGCTTCTGGCCGTAGGCCTCGATGCCGCCGCCCCGCGTGCGCAACTGCCCCACGCCGGACAGCCGGCCATCGTTCAGCAGGATCTGGATGGAACCCAGCAAGCCCGCGTCCAGGCCCATCCCGGTAATGTAGAAGCGCGGCCCCATGTCGAACTTCAGGTTCATGCTGGTCTGCAACGGCGTCGATACCGCAGTCGGGTCCTGCCCGGCCCGGATCACTTTCACATCGTCGTCCAGGGAAGGCACGCCTTGCAGGATCTCGAGGCTGAACCAGCCTGCGTCCGCCTTCAGGTCGCCCACGATCTCGATCCGGGGCATGGCCGCCTTCAGGTCGATGACGCCGGACACCATGGCATAGCGATCCGAGCGCTGCAGCGCCGGGAACCGGTACAGGGTCAGCTTGATGTCACCGCCGCCGTCCATGATGTTCCACTGGCCGCGGGCCTCGGCATAACCGCCCTTGGCCTCGGGGTTGGTCGTGATCCATTCCTTGGTGCGCCATTCCGCCGGCATGACTCGCAGCGATGCCGGGAAACGCAGGCTGTCCAGCACCAGCCGGTCGCCATCCAGGCGTGCCGACAAAGTGCCGTCGATCAGGCGCACGCCGTCGTCGATGCGCACTACGCGCAGCTTCTCGCCACGGATCGTGCCGGTGGCGGACCACTTGCCGGCCAGGGTGCCCTGGGCTTCCAGGTTGGCCTTGACCGCGCCGCCGACTTCCATCGAATCGCCGACGAACAGGCCGATCCAGGCCAGATCGGCAATATCGGCGTCCAGCTTGGCGCGCAGGGGCTGGCGCTCGTCCAGCGCCATGCCGCCCTTGGCGTCGACGATCAGCACGGCCGAACCGGTGCCGTTGATCGTGCCCATCTTGGCGGTCGCCAGGTTGATCTTGGCATCCAGCCGGCTGGCGTTCGCGGAGGTGGGGGTGGCGGTCACGTCCAGCACCAGCGCCTTCACGCCCAGCGGAATGGGCGGGTCGCCCGGAATCAGCAGATCGCCATCGCGGCGCGCGATGCGGGCCTTGCCGCCCAGCCGTCCGTCGAATTTCAGGTCCCACAACAGGTCCAGGGCAATGCGGCGCTGGCCTTCGGGAATCATCGCGTTCACGCGGCTGGGCCCTTTGCCCAGCTTGGAAGCCGCCTCGGGGTCGACGGCGCCGATCACCTGGCGGGCCATGGCGGCCGTGATGACCAGGTTGTCGGCCTGGCCAGCGGTTTCCCAGCGCTTGCCGCCGCCGCGCGAGCCCTGATGCGCCAGCGTCAAGCGTTCCTTGCCGGGCAGCGTCAGGCTCAAGGCGGTCTGTCCGACCTGCCATTGCCACTGCGGCGCCACAGCGGACGGCAGATAGGCCAACGTGACCGGCCGGTCCGTCGTCACGGTAAAGCCGGCCGTATCGGCCGTCAGCTTGGAAAACGCGCCGCGCCATCCCAGCAATGCGGCATCCGGCTGGCCCGCGGCGCCCTTGCCCCAGGCGCCGGTGAATACGATATTGGCCTTGGCGGGCGCTTGCCCCAGCACGCCGGGACGCGGCTTGGCAGGCGTGTAGCCGGCCGTGACCTCGCCGCGATGCGCCGCCACGGTGCCCGCGAACTTGCCCTTCAATTCCGCGCCGCCCGGAATGCCCGGCCAGAACGCATCCAATTGGGGCGCCTGGGCGTCCAGCGTCAGCGCACCGTCCTTGGCGTCTAGTTCGCCCTTGGCCTGGACCCGGTTGCGGCCCAGCTTCAGGTCCACGTCCAGGCCGTGGATGCGCAGCCCGGCCAGCGGATCCAAAGATGAATCGGCGGGCGTTGCCGCGGTGCCCGGCGTCGCGCCGTCCGGCGCGGCAATGTCCACCTGCGCCTTCAGCGCCCCCGTCAAGGGCTGCTTGTTCCAGCGCGTGCCGTCTTCGAATCGCAGATCGACGGCCGCATGCCGCAACTGGCTCAGGTTCTCGATATCGGCTTGCACGTCGCCGCGCACGGTCAGCACGGCGGGCGGGATGGCCTCGCCCAGCCACGGCGCCAGATCCAGGCGCTGGGCGCTGACGGTGCCCACGATACGGTCCCGGCCCGCGCCTTGCGCGGTGTCGGACTGCAAATCGAATTGCGCGGAAAGCGTTGATTTATCGGGCAATTGCGCATTCGCGCGGGCGCTGCGCAACACCAGCGCCGTGCGCGGCGCCAGATCGGCCACCACGTCCAGCAACAGCCCGGATCCCGAGCCGTCCAGCTTGGCCTGGATGCCATCCATCGACCCCGCGGCGTCCGCGCGCAACACCACCTGGCAGGGGGGCGCCGGCGGGCCGGCCAGTTCAGCGGGCTTGGCGTCGGCCGCGGCATCAGGCGCCGGCTTGGCCTTGGGGTCGGCTTTAGCCTTGGGGTCGACTTTAGGCTTGGGATCAACCTTGGCCTTAGGGTCGGGCTTGGCTGCGGCGCCGGCCTTGACCGGACGCGTGTCGAACACGCCGCTCAGCTTGTCCGCCTGGCACAGCGGGGAATCCGGACCCGAGCCGCGTGCGGTCACGTCCAGCCGCGCGGCGAATGGCCAGGGGTCGGCCATGCCCTGCAATTCGGCCTGGCCTGACACGTCCGCCTGCCCCACCGCATGCCCCACGCGCAGGCTGGCGATGCGCAACTGCGCGCCCTGCTTGCCCGCCGCGAAGGTGGCGTTCAGGTCGCCCAGCGTCACGGGCAACGGCTGGCCATCCTGATCCAGCTGGAAATCGCCCAGGGCCCCGCGGTCGACGGCGATGTCCACCGGCAGTGACGGCAGCGTGAACGGGGTGCCGTCGTCTTCCTTGGGCGCCGCGTCGGGCGACGAGGTCAAGGCCACGCGCACCGACTTCGCCGATACGTCGCGCACATGCAGCAGGCGGTCGCCCAAGGCGCGCCAATGCACATCCAGGTGCAAGTCGCTGATGTCGATCCGGGTGCCGCCCATGTCCAGGTCAAGCTTGCCCACCGACACGCCGCGCAAGAGCGAACCGTTCACGTCCAGCGCCTGCCCGTTCAATTGCTGGGCAGCCGTGGTCAGCAGCAGCCGTGTGCCGTTCTGCGAACCCACGAGCCAGAACAGGAATCCGCTGGCCAGCAAGGCCAGCATCGCCAGGCCCGGCAACCACCACACCAGGATTTGGCGCAGGATTTTGCGCAACACCGTCAAAACGCAATCCCCAACGAAAAGTGCAGGCGCAGGTCGCGTTCACGCTGCCCGTAGGCGAGGTCCAGGAACAACGGGCCGGCCGGTGTGCGCACCCTGGCGCCCACGCCATAGCCCACCGCCATCGACATGTCGCCGAACGATTCGGCCGCGTCGCCGGCGTCCACGAACACGCCCATGCCCCAGCGTTCATTGAAATAGTGGTCGTATTCCACGCTGCCGACCACCAGGGTAGGCGCGCCCACGACGGCGTTGTCGCGCTGCAAGCCGATGCTCTGGTACTTGTAGCCGCGGATCGACCGCGCGCCGCCCGTGCGGAAGCCGAAATCGTCCGGCACCTGCACCTTGCTGCTGGACCAGACGCGGCCGACTTCGCCACGTACCGTCAGCACGTCGAGCTTGCCGATCGGCCACCATTTCTGGGCCCGTACCCGGGCGCGCGTGTAGGGCTCGCCGGTATCCAGCGTGACGCCGACACCGCCCCCCACCGCGATCAGGTTGCCTTCGCGCGGGTCGTACTTGTTGTCCACATCGCGGCGCAGCCACTCGGCCGTCGCGGTCAGCGTCGGCAAGGTGTATTCGTCGCCGCCGTCGATCTTCACGTGATCCTGCGCCAGCAGCAGGCCCCAACGGGTTTCGTATTCCACGCGGCTGTCGCCCGCGCCCTTGCGTTCCTGCAGGCGCGTCGCGCCCAACGCGTAGCGCGTCACGTCCAGGCCCTGGATATCGGAATGGTCCGCCAGGACGCCGAAGGAATCCTTGTAGCCGCGCTCGGTAGGCGGCAGCAGGAAGTCGGCATAGGCGCGTTGGCGCAGCCGGTCCACGCTGAAGCCCGTCTCCATGGTGAGCGGCTGGCCGAACACCACGTTCTGCCGGTACAGCGACTCCACCCGCAGGCCGGCCTCATCGTCCACGCCCAGCGAGGCCGTGAAACGCTTGGGCGGCGCTTCGACCACCCGCACCTGCACGGGCAGCGTCACTTCGCCATCGGAGTCATAGGCGGCCGGCGGCGGCGGCACGGCGCCAGAGACGGACGGATCTCCCGCCGGCGTGGCTGCGGCCAGATCGGTCGACCCGGGCGCGCGGGCCCGGTCCGATTTCGCCTCTTGAGCCTGTTGCTGCTGCTGCGTGGCGCCCGGCTGCTCCAGCGAGACGAAGGCGCCCCGAAAGAATGCGGTGGACTGCAAGTCCTGCTGCCAGGTGTCCAACCGGTTCTGGTCGTAGGCCGAGCCCACCGAATAGCGCACGTAGCGCTGCACCAGTTTGTCCGGCACCCGTTTCAGGCCTTCGGTATTCAGCTCGCCCATGCGGACCTGGGGTCCGCTGTCGATGGTGACGCGCAGCACGGCCGACGCCGTGTCCGCCTCGATATCGGCCTGCGACGCCGTCATGCGCGCCAACATGAAGTCGCGCGTGGAGACTTGGTCCAACAGGCTCGATTTGGCCCTGTTCCAGTCGCTGTTGATGAACGGCTGCCCCGCCTTCAACTGCCAGTCGTCGCGCAGCTTCTGCACCCGCTGCGCATATTCGGGGCGGGTGATGCGGCCCGTGAATTTCAGGTCCACTTCCGACACGGTCGTGCGCTTGCCGGACACGATGCCGATATCCCAGGTTTCCCCGCCGATATCGGTGCCGGCTTCAAGCGTCACCGTGGGCGAGAAATAGCCCTGGGTCGCCAGGGCAGCCAGCGTCGCGTCGCGCGCGCGCCGGCGCAAGCGGTTGATTTCACCGCCGTCCTGGTCTTCGGCCAAGCGCGCAATCGCGTCCACCGCCTCGGTGATCGCCTGCAGCGCGGCCGGCGGCACGCCGCCAGGGTCCACGATGATCTCCGGGCGTTTGGCCAGCGCCTCGCCCGATACTACGCAAAGTCCAGCCAAGAAGGCTCGGGCTGCCCACCGCATGCGTCAGGTCGGCTGCTGCACGACGATGGACGGAAATTTTCCGGCCATGTCGCGCGGTAGCGCCGCCACGCCCGCTGCCAGCTTCCGTGCAATGCCCCGGTACAGCGAAGCGGCTTCGCTGCCGGCGTCCGACACCACGGTCGGCGTGCCGGCATCCGTCTGTTCCCGGATTGCCAGCGTGAGCGGCAGGCTGCCCAGCCAGGGCGTCTGGTATTGCTCGGCCATGCGCTGGCCGCCGCCTTCGCCGAAGATGTGTTCGGCGTGCCCGCATTGCGAGCAGATATGGATGGCCATGTTCTCGACGACGCCCAGGATCGGCACTTCCACCTTCTGGAACATGCGCAAACCCTTGCGCGCGTCCAGCAGCGCCACGTCTTGCGGCGTGGTGACGATGACGGCCCCCACCACCGGCACTTTCTGCGCCAGGGTCAGCGCCACGTCGCCCGTGCCCGGAGGCATGTCGACGATCAGGTAGTCCAGGTCGCGCCAGTTGGTCTGGCGCAGCAATTGCTCCAGCGCCTGCGTCACCATGGGGCCGCGCCAGATGGCGGGCGAATCGGCGTCGATCAGGAATCCGATGGAATTGGCTTGCAGGCCGTGGCCCGTCAGCGGTTCCATGCTTTTGTTGTCCAGGCTTTCGGGACGGCCGGAAATGCCCAGCATGGTCGGCACGCTGGGGCCGTAGATATCGGCGTCCAGCAGGCCGACCTTGGCGCCTTCGGCAGACAGGGCCAGTGCCAGGTTCACGGCGGTGGTGCTTTTGCCCACGCCGCCCTTGCCCGAGGCCACTGCAATAATGTTGCGCACGTTCGGCAGGGGCTTCAGGCCCTTCTGCACCGCGTGGGCGGCAACCTTCCAAGTAACGGTGACTTGCGCGTCCGGCGCGCCGGCTGCTGCCAGGGCCGCCACGGCAATATCGCGGATCTGGTCGCGGACGCCGTCGGCCGGATAACCCAGTTCCAACGTCAGGGCGACACGCGGCCCCGTTAATTGAATGTCACGATCTTTTACAGAAACGCCTAGGTCCAATCCGGTGTTCGGGTCGTGCGCGGCGCGCAAAGCGGCGCGGATGTGTTCTATCGTTATACTCATGTCACTATGGTTCCGTAGGCAGCGCGGCTTCTGCGGGCCGCCATCCCCTAAAGGATAGCGGATACACGGGAACCTTTCGCTGCGTTTTGCATCCGACCTTCATGACCAACACACTTATCCGCTTCTTCCGTGCCGTCCTATTCGCCGCCCTGGCCTTGATCGGCATGGCGATGGCGCTGGTCTTCATGCTGTCCACGGCGATCGCCGTGGCGATCCTGTACGTGGTCGCCAAGGTGCGCGGCAAACCTTTCGGCGTTCGCGCCTATTGGAGCCAGCGCCAAGGCGCCCGCCCGGGTCCGTTCCAGTCCGCCACCGCCCCCTTCGCCACGCAACCGCGCGGCGATGTGATCGACGTCGAAGCCCGCGAAATCCGCTAACGGCGGCTTTTCCGAAAGCGCTTGCGCCGCCCTGCGGCGCACGCCGGCCGATGGTTGGGCAGGCCATCCCGGCGCCTTCGCGTGGGTCGCCCGTATCCGGCGTCTGGCCGCCTCCCTCAACCCGCCTCGTTCGCTGCATTGCGATAGGCGGGTTGCGTCATTCCCGGGCACCGGCGCCCCCCTGCGGCGGCCAAGTCTGCGCCGTTGCCCTAAAATGGCCGACCAATCCCCTTTTTCCCCTCAACCTCTACTGACAACCATGTCTCGCACCCTATTTGTCACCACTGCGCTGCCCTACGCCAACGGATCTTTCCACATCGGCCACATCATGGAGTACATCCAGGCCGATATCTGGGTTCGTTCGATGCGAATGGCGGGCCACACGGTGCACTTCGTAGGGGCGGATGACGCGCACGGCGCGCCCATCATGTTGAAGGCTGAAAAGGAAGGCATCACGCCGCAGGCGCTGGTCGCCCGCTACGCCGCTGAGCGCCCGCAATACCTGAACGGCTTCCACATCCGTTTCGACCACTGGCATTCCACGGATTCCGCCGAGAACGTCGCGCTGTCGCACGACATCTATCGCGCCCTGAAAGCCCAGGACCTGATCGAAACGCGCTCCATCGAGCAGTTCTACGACCCCGTCAAGGGCATGTTCCTGGCCGACCGCTACATCAAGGGCGAGTGCCCCAAGTGCCACGCCAAGGACCAGTACGGCGATTCCTGCGAGGTCTGTGGCGCGGTATATGCGCCCACCGAGCTGATCAACCCGTACTCGGCGCTGACCGGCGCCACGCCCGTGCTGAAGTCGTCGGACCACTTCTTCTTCAAGCTGTCCGACCCGCGCTGCGTGGAATTCCTGCAGCAATGGACCACGGGTTCGAACGCCAATGGCGGCAAGCACCTGCAGCCGGAAATGCTGGCCAAGACCCGCGAATGGCTGGGCGCCGAAGACGGCGAAGCCAAGCTGGGCGACTGGGACATTTCGCGCGATGCGCCCTACTTCGGCATCGAGATCCCCGATGCGCCGGGCAAGTACTTCTATGTGTGGCTGGACGCGCCGGTCGGCTATCTGGCGTCCTTGAAGTCGTACTGCGAAGTCAAGGGTCTGGATTTCGACGCCCTGCTCGATCCCAATGGCACCACCGAACAAGTCCACTTCATCGGCAAGGACATCGTGTATTTCCACGCGCTGTTCTGGCCCGCGATGCTGAAGTTCGCCGGCCGCAAGACGCCGGACGCGGTGAACGTGCACGGTTTCATCACCGTCAGCGGTGAAAAGATGTCCAAGAGCCGCGGCACCGGCATCTCGCCGCTGCGCTATCTGGAAATCGGCATGAACGCCGAGTGGATGCGCTACTACATCGCCGCCAAGCTGAACGCCCGCGTTGAAGACATGGACTTCAACCCCGAAGACTTCATCGCCCGCGTCAACAGCGACCTGGTCGGCAAGTACGTCAACATCGCCAGCCGCGCCGCCAGCTTCATCACGAAGCACTTCGACGGCGCCCTGGGCTATTCGGGCGACACCGCCGCACTGTCGGCGGAATACGCCCAACAGGCCGAATCCATCCGCGCCGCGTTCGAAGCCCGCGAATACAACCGCGCCATCCGCGAAATCATGGCCTACGCCGACGGCATCAACCAGGCGTTCGACACGGCCCAGCCGTGGGTGCTGGCCAAGGGCATCGCCACGGCGGATGACGCGCAAAAGGCCGCGCTGCAGGACATCTGCTCGCGTTCGCTGGCAGGCTTCAAGGCCCTGTCCGTGATGCTGGCCCCCGTGCTGCCGTCGCTGGCCGAGCGCGTGGCGCTGGAACTCTTCGGCGCCCAGGCGCCGTTCACGTGGGCCGATGCCGCTGTCCTGCCGCAGCGCGTCGCGCCGTTCAAGCACCTGATGCAGCGCGTCGAACCCCAAATGCTGGAAGACCTGTTCGAACCGCCCGCCGCGCCGGTCGTGGTGCCCGGCGGCGAACCGCTGGCCGAAACGATCTCGATCGACGACTTCGCCCGCGTCGACCTGCGTATCGCGCAGATCGTCAATTGCGAACACGTCGAAGGTTCGACCAAGCTGCTGCGCCTGACGCTTGACGTGGGCGAAGGCCGCCACCGTAACGTGTTCTCGGGCATCAAGTCGGCCTACAAGCCGGAAGACCTGATCGGCAAGCTGACCGTCATGGTGGCCAACCTGGCCCCGCGCAAGATGAAGTTCGGCGTCTCCGAAGGCATGGTGCTGGCCGCCAGCCACGCGGACGAAGCCGTGGACGCCGGCATCTACGTGCTGGAACCGTTCCCCGGCGCGAAACCCGGCATGCGCGTGCGCTGATCGCGCAACGCCCATCAGGCCAAACGGCCAACTCGCGCAAGCTCAGCGAGTTGGCCGTTTTTGCGTTGGCGGCCAGGAAACTGCGCCACCGGCTCACTGGCTTTGCCCAACCGAACCTTGCGCAGTTCAGACACCACATTGGTGTCCAGGATGAACATCACGCAAAGTCCGCGGCGGCAGCCGGCCTTCGCCGCTGCGGAAGTTCGAGTTCGATATCGGCAGCGCCGGGCGTCGCCAGCACGTCCGCAATGCTGTTGCGACGCCCCGATACGGGGCGTGCTGCCATGGTGCGAGCCGGCATGCGCGCGCGGGGCTGGCGTTCCGCGGCAACCGAGGTCGCCTGGCGTGAAGTGCGTTGAATCGTCATGGGTTTCTCCTGATCAATAGCCATCAGGAGAACGGTAGCGCGTCAACGTGCAGCGGCGATGTGGGTTGCGTGCCAAAGCGGACGGATTCCCGTCAGTATCCGCCGCAGAAAACCTTACTTGCTAGGCGCAAGCTCCGGGTCCAGCGAGTGCCGTTCGTCGAAGACGAAGCACTTGCCCTCGTAGCCCGGGCCGCCGGTTTCCTCGAAGTATTTGAGGATGCCGCCGTCCAGTTGATACACGTTCTGGATGCCGGCCTCGTTCATGTAGATGGCGGCCTTCTCGCAGCGGATGCCGCCCGTGCAGAAGCTGACCACGGTCTTGCCTTCGAGTTCGGCGCGGTGCGCCTGCACGGCGGCGGGGAATTGCGTGAAGCGGTCGATGCGCCAGTCGATGGCGTTCTTGAACGTGCCTTCGTCCACCTCGAACGCGTTGCGGGTGTCCAGCATTACGACGGGCCGTCCGGCATCGTCCGTGCCCTGCGCGAGCCAGCGCGCCAGCGTCTGCGCATCCACGCCGGGGGCGCGCCCGGCCTCGGGGCGGATGGTGGGGTGATCCATGCGGATGATCTCGCGCTTGATCTTCACCAGCAGCTTGCGAAATGGCACGCCTTCGCTGTGGCTGAACTTGACTTCCAGGTCGGCAAAACGGGCGTCCGCGCGCAGGGTCTGCAGGAAGGCGTCGATGCCCTCGGTAGAGCCGGCGAGGAACAGGTTGATGCCCTCTTCGGCCAGCAGGATAGTGCCCTTGAGCGCCGCGTCGCCGGCTTGGGCCAGCAGGTGGGCGCGCAGGTCGGGCAGGGCATCCAGCGAAACGAATTTGTAGGCAGCGATATTGACGACGGAAGTCATGGCAAAGCGAAGGAAAACGGACGGCGAAGCCCGTAATAGTAATCGCTGGGCGGGTTGCCCCGCCCCCCGCCCGCCTTGATCCGGCTCAACGATTGACGATTTCCTGCTCGATCACGGCGTCCAGCACCCAGCGCATGGACGAGCCGCCTGCCGGCGGATTCGCGTCGGGCACTTCAACCACGCGCAGGCGGTAGCGGATGCCCGGCTGAAAATTGAAGCCGGTGATGTCGCCGTACCAGAACTGCCAGGGCTGGGAAGCGCTGTCGCGCACCTGATAGCACTGGGTGCGCCCCGCGCCGGCGTTGCAGGGCACGCGTTCGGAATTCACATAGACTAGTTTGGTCGGCCCGGCCTGGCCACCCGCCACCGGGTCGACACGGCGGCCGAAGTCCAGCGTATCGCCGGTGTTCAGCACCCACGTCATGCGCTGCGGGTTGTTGGTGTTGTCCAGCGAGGTAGCAGTGATGCGGGTCAGGCCCGCCAGGAAGTCCTGCTCCAGCGACATGTTCTGCGGAGCGCAGGCCATCATCGTCGCCACCGGATTCGCCTGCACGATCAGTTGGCCGTTGGCGACGGTATAGGGCGCGTTGTACTGGTTGCATCCCGCAAAGCCGGACATGCGCGGCGCACCCCGGTCATGGATGAAGGTGACGGTAAGGGGACGGGAATTCGTGGACGGATGCGGAATGGTGCGCAAGCCGCCGCCGGGCTGGGTCCAGCGTGCGAGGTCCCAACTGGTCTGCGCCAGGATGTCCGACGCCGAGGCGGGCTGGTAGCGAGGATCCTGCCCGTCTGCGGCCCGGTGGGGAGGCGACGCGCAAGCGGCCAGGCCGACGGAGACGACGCACGGCAGAAGCCAGCGCAAGGAAGCGGTAACGGACATGGGGGTCTCCCGGAATGCAAGGAATTCCCTGGCCCCGGGCGACACGCCAGGGTCGGGCAGCGCCATTGTAGGCGTGCCCCGACCCTGTTTTCAGCGCGAAAACATCCTGAAACGGATATCCGCTGCGCCGCGCGTTACGGCGTGGGGGGATCCTGGCGGCGCTCGAACTCCAGGACGTCGCCACCGCGCAGGTTAAACGTCAGGTGCCGCGGCGCACCGCCGCTATCCAGCGTGAACGTGTCGATGATGGTCAGGCCGCGCAGGTAATCGGCTTCCAGCTTGGCGCGCTCGGGCGCGGCGCACGCCATGCGGGTCGAGGCGGGCGCGTTGATGAAGAGTTTGCCGCTTTCCAGCTTGTAGGAGCCCATGTAGCGGTTGCAGCCCGAAAAACCGTTCACCTGGTACTGCTTGCCTTGCGCCAGGAACGTCAGGCGCACGGGTTCGCCGTTGTCGCCGTGCGGGATGTCGCGCAGCGCACCGCCGGCTTGCGTCCATCGCACCAGTTCCCAGCTGGTCTGCGCCAGGGAGTCCGCGCTGCTGGCGGCGTTGGCTGCCGCTGCACCCTCGGCGCGCGCGCCCCCCGTGGACCCCGCGCAACCCGCCAATGCCACGGTCAGAAGGCTCAGGCAAAGCAACCGGCAACGCGATGACAAATGAGTAAGCATGGATGGGACTCCTAAGAAATTCACACCCTCGACTGTAACCGGCACTGGGGCGCAACGCCCTTACTCTCCCCCCTACAGCCGTATCCAAAAGCAGCAAGCCCCGCCCCCGCACTCACGCCGATGAGGCAGAGAGCTGCATCGAATGCCGCATGGCGGTGCCCCCGGGCGACGCGCAGAATCATTGCAGACCATCTTGCCGGCCCACCCGTGCAGCACGGGTAGACGCCACCGGTCACAGCGGTACCGCAGACGCAGGTGTCCGGCCCGAGGGGCCAAACAATAAGACGACCGGGAGACACGGCGATGGGCTTTTTAAGAACCTTACTGGCGCTATCAGTGGTGCTGGACCACCTGGGCGGCGGCTATGCCGACCATCTGGTCGGCGGCCGGCTGGCGGTGCAGCTGTTTTATGTGATTTCCGGCTTCCTGATTTCCTATGTGCTGACCGCAACGGACAACTACCAGGGCGCAACCGGCAAGTTCTACGCCAACCGTTTCCTGCGGCTGTTTCCCATCTATCTGGCGGTGGCGGCGCTGACGTTGATGGCGCATGTAATGAGCGGCGGTGCGTTCTTCCGCATCTACGACGCCCTGCCCTTTTCCGCGGAATTGTTCCTAGTGCTGGCCAACCTGTTCATCCTGGGCCAGGACTGGCTCATGTTCTTCGGCATCGAGCACTCCGCCCTGGTCTTCACGGGCAGCTTCGCGCATAGCGAGGTGCCCTTGTATCAGGGACTGCTGGTGCCGCAGGCGTGGACGCTGGGCGTGGAGATGAGCTTCTATCTGGTGGCGCCCTTCGTGCTGCACTCCCCGCGCCGGCTGATAGCGCTGCTTGCGGCCTCGCTGGCGTTGCGCGCGGTGCTGATCGCAACCGGCATCGGCATGACCGATCCGTGGACGTACCGCTTCTTCCCCACGGAGCTGGCGCTGTTCCTGGTTGGATCGTTGTCGCACCAGGTGCTGCTGCCGCGTTGCAAGGCCTGGACACGGCGCATCCACCGCCTGCCGGAACTGGGCACTGCCGTGTTGTGTGTCTATTGCCTGCTTCATTTTTCGATCGGCCTGAACCACAACGTACGCGACGCGCTGGCGGTGCTGCTGTTCGCGGCCCTGCTGCCCCTGGCGTTCCTGTTCCAGTCGCGGCACCGGCTGGACAAGGCGATCGGAGAATTGAGTTATCCCATCTACATCTGCCATTCGCTGGTGATCATGTTCTTCAGCTGGCTGTTGAACGAGGTCGAAGTGCATCAGCCCATGCTCTTTGCAGCGTTGGTGGTCACGGGCTGTATCGGGTTCTCGGCGCTGCTGAACGGTTTGATCGCCGATCCCGTGGAACGCCTGCGCAGCCGGTTGCGCAGCGAACCGCCGGGCCGCGGGCAAGCGCAGGCGGCGGATGTGCGGCGGCCCGCGCAACCGGGACAAGCGTTGGGATCTATTCGCCGCGCGCCTTGATGTAGGCGGCCAGCACAAGCTCGATCTGCCGCTTTTCCTGGGAGCTCAGCCGCGAGTAGGTCGCGTACGAGACCGATTCGAACGGCCAGGCAGGCGGCTGGGCGACCTCGCCCACACTGACGGGAGGATCGGCATAACCGGAATTCAGCATCGGCCCCTCTCCGGTGCTGAGCCACATCGGGCTGACCCGCAAGGCGCGGGTCAACTTGATGAGAGCATCGCTTGAGGGTTGCAGGCGTTGCCCGCTTTCGTAGTTGCCGATGGCGCTTTGCGACAGGTTGCTTGCGACTGCCAAGTCCTTTTGAGTCCATCCCTGAAGCATTCTTGCGTTGCGCAGACGATGGCTAAACGTGTCCAATCGATCAACCTGAGACATTAATATGAATTTATTTATTTGATTAAAACATCTCAATACTGGTGCCAAATAAACGGATTGCACCCCAATTCCAGGGTTAATCCGTAAATCGCAACAATTGCCTGCTTGCCTGCCGCTCCCCACGGCTCGCCCCGCTTCACCCCACGCTGGCGAAAAATAAAAAATCCCATATCCGCCATTGACTTACCGCAATTACAGGCAAGAATTCCCAAGGCATCCCTGCGCGCGCTAGGACGCTGCACGCACCAAAAACCCGCATAAGTTTATGGGTATTTTTGGATCAAAAATAGAAAATAATGTATCGGTAATACTTAATAATTTACTGTCGCAAACGCGAAAACAAACAGTGTTTCAACCCTTTCCTGAGGGTTTCGCGGGCCCGCAAAGTTACCAACAGAAACTACAGAAACGTATCTTCACAAAAAAACACGCCCGTGTTTAAATGAAACACGGGCGTGACTTCCATGCAGGATCGGGTCATCGGCGGCCAGCGGCGACAGCGCGTCGGCCACGCGCCGAACGGGATCCCGGACCCGGCCACAACTGGCCGCAAGCACATAGAACCTGGGCAGTTGTCCAGACCTCTCGCCCACATTCAAACAACACCGCCAGACGGTCCCGTCATGGCGCGCAGCTTAGGGAGCGGGGGTATGCCGGGACTGCTGACGCCAACGCGCCTCCTCTTCAAGCGCCGCCTCCATGCCGCGCCACCTCATTGGAAGCATCAATGAACAACACGCTGGATGTCATTTTCCTCGGGCAGGACGATGCCAGGCACGCCAGGCTTGTGGACGCCCTGTCCCACCTGGGTTTCAGCATTCGCCGCTGCTACGACCTCGTGGATGTCTATGACCGCTATTCCCGCCGGCCCAGCCCGCTGATCGTGCTGGAGGCGCCGCTGCCCGATATCCACAACGCCGCCGTCCGCCTGCGCGCGGTGGACCGGGGCCTGGGCATCGTGGCGATCGCCACTTTCGCGGATACCGAAAGCCGCATCCGCACGCTGCTCTGCGGGGCAGATGCCTGCTTGCCGCCTGAAGTCAGCGGGCTGGAACTTGCCGCGGTGCTGCAGGCGCTGGTGCGGCGCGCGGTGGGGCTGGACGGCATGGACGCCGCGCCCGACACGCACGCGGACGAACCCGTCCAGGAAACCTGGCGGCTGGCGAACAAAGGCTGGACCCTGATCAACCCGGCGGGCCGCATACTGGGCCTGACAACCGGGGAACGCGACTTCCTGTCGCGCCTGGTGACGGCGCCCGACCGCAAAGTCAGCCGCGACGCCTTCTACGCCGATGGCGCGGAAGATGCCGACAGCGGTATCACGCGCCGCCGCTTCGTGGACGTGATGATCAGCCGCCTGCGGCGCAAGGCGGCCGCCAATCAGATGACGCTACCGATCCGCGCGGTGCATGGCTGGGGCTACATGTTCGCCGCGGACATCACGCTGGATCTGGACTATCGGGATGTTGGGGATGACAGCCGCGTGGACGGGCTGGAAGATTGGCGCCGGGAGACGGCGGACGCAAGCGCGTCAACGTAAGGCGAACCCGTAAGGCGAGCCGGGCGGCAAGGCCCGGCGGCCCTGCCGGTCGCGCAATGCGACAGGCGAAAAAAACGCGGCGCTGCCCCCGAGAGGTAAGACGCCGCGCTAAAACAACACGTGAACCCGGAGTCATCAGCCGGCACTGATGCCTTCTACCTGGATCACGCGATTCCAACATTCGTGCCTCATACTACTCACGCACGGTCCGACCGTGAACCTGAGCGGGGTCTCTAGTCCCCGCACAAGCTGCAACGTGATCAACGCCCGGGGTCTGGGCCCGCCCTGACTGCTGGCGGGCTTATCGCCCGTATCAGCGGTTTTCCTCTTGGATAGCCGCGTGATGGAGGAAGTTTAGGACTTCGGACGTGAATCCAGTAATTCTTTGTTGATAGCCTTCTATACCTATTAGATATAGCAAAGCGTTGTAGCCGCCATCCTAAAATGGCGGAAAAGGACACGCCTTCCCATGCCCATCACCCCCCCATCCCTGCGGCAGCGTTTCAGAAAAGTGCTGGCGTTCTTTCCGCCCAACTGGTGCCTGGCCATATTGGTGGCGCTGGATGGATACGCCTTCATGCACCCGGTGCTGCGCGAGGTGCGCGCCCGCGAGTATTCCTTCTGGCTGGCGCTGGACAACTGGCATGAAGTGATGCGCGTGGTGGGCCTGCTGGAGATCCCGCGCCTGGTGCTTGGGGTGGGCTTGCAGGTGATTGCCCTGGGCCTGATCCTGAAGGCCCGCATCGCGTGGGCGTTTTCGCTGGTGCTGCTGATCGGCATCGGCACCTTTGGCATCCTGGGTGACGGGGGACGCGCCGGGCTGGGCATCTACACACTGGTGCTGGTCATTGCGTTGATTGTGTACTGGCGGCGCTTTGACCGCGCCAGCGTCACTGCGGGTTCGTTGTTCGCGCTGGTCAGCGTCCTGTCATTGCTTATTTACGCGGTGTTCGGCACGCTGTACCTGGGCAACGAATTCAATCCGCCCGTCACCGACGTGGGCACCGCGTTTTATTTCTCGATCGTGTCCATGTCCACGGTAGGCTATGGCGACATCACGCCGCACACCATCACTGCCAGGCTGTTCACCGCGTCGATTATCATTCTTGGCATCACCGTATTCGCCACTTCCATCAGCGCGATCGCCGGCCCGGTGATCGGCGGGAATCTGAAGCGGCTGGTCAAAGGCAGGTTCTCCACCGCCATGCGTAAAAACCACATCATCATTGCAGGCGAGACCCCGCTGGCGCTGAGCGTTTACGACGGCTTGCGGCGCCGCGGCGAAGAAGTCACGGTCATCGTGCCCACCGGTTCGGCGCAGGAATATCCCGCCGCCGCAGACCTGATCGAAGGCGACTCTTCAAGCGTGGAAGTCCTGCACACCGCGGGCGTGACCCGCGCGCGCTATGTGCTGGCGCTGCGCGCCGACGATGCCGAGAACGCGTTCATCGTGCTGGCGGCCAAAGAAGCCACCGGCGACAGCGGCGCCAAGACGGTGGCGCTGGTCAACACCAGCAAGCATCTGGAGAAAATCCGGCGCGTGCAGCCCGACATGGTGTTTTCGGTGCAACTGCTGGGCGCCGAACTGCTGACGCGCGCCATCAACGGCGAGCCCATGGACAGCCAGGCCATCACCGACCTGTTCTTCGCCAAGGCCGCGACCCCGGCAAAGCCTGCCTGAGCGTTTCAGGCGGGCTGAGAGCCGGGCGGCGAATGCCCCGCGTACCAGGGCACGAATTCCGCTGAGGGCATGGGGCGCGCGAACAGGTAGCCCTGGATGAACGCCACCCCGCGCGAGGTCAGGTAGTCGAACTGCACCTGCGTTTCCACGCCCTCGGCCACGACCGCCAGGTTCAACCGATGCGACAGCGTGATGATCACGTCCAGCACCGGCGCCTCTTCGCCCGTAGGCTGGATGGCATGCACGAAGCCTTTGTCGATCTTCAAGTAATCCACGGGAAACTTCTGCAGGTACGACAGCGAGCAGTGGCCCGTGCCGAAATCGTCGATGGCCACGCGCACACCCTCTGCACGCAACGCATCGATATTGCGGCGGGCCTGCCCATTATCCGAGATCAGGCTGCGTTCGGTGATCTCCAGCACGATCAACGGACGACGCGCTGCGACGTTCGCCCGGAAGGCCTGGATTTCGGGCACCAGCCCGGGGCTGGACAAGTGTTCCGGCGCGATGTTCACACCGATGTGGAAGTCCGGCGGCGTCTGCCAGGTTTGCAGGTCGCGTTCGATCAACCGCAGCAGGTGTTGCGTCAGCGGAATGATCATGTCTTCGGCCTCGGCCGCAGCGATGAAAATGTCCGGCCGCACGAAGCCCACCCCGGGCCGGTTCCAACGCATCAGCGCTTCGACGCCTTCGCATTGCCCCGTCAACTGGCCATACACCGGCTGGTAGTACACCTGGAATTCATCGGCCTGCATCGCGCGGCGCAATTGCTCTTTGAACGACAGCCGGTTCGCCTGCAGGCGGTAGGCTGCGAACGCCAGTCCGGCGCCGATCAGCATGGCCACCGGCAAATAGCTCAGCATCAGTTGTTGCCAGGCGCTCACCACGCTTTCGGATGGCGCCATGACCTTGATGGACAGCGCCACACCGCCATTGTCGCGTGTGACCTCCTCGTATACGAGTTCAGCAGGGCCCTGCCGCGCGTTCCAGGAGTCGCTGCGAATAGGCGCCCCTTTGCCCACCGTGAGCTCGAACCGGTAATCGCCCAGCGTCGCCACGGCGTTCAGCAAGTCCAGTACGTAACGGCCGTCCACCGCCACCGCGCCGCTATAGCCCGGCACCCCTGGCTTGCCCAGCAGGATCGCGGGGCGCCCTGGCGCCAGCGGCGTGCCCGCCACTGAGAACAACCAGCGCTCGGGCGGGATGCCCTCGAACCAATGCCGGAAATTACCAAGGGTGAAGTCCACGTCTCCTACGACAGACGAACAGTAGATATGTTCGTTGTTCGCGAGGATCAGTGACCGGAAATACGGATTCAGCGAGCTCCAGCGCTGCAACGTGGACAGCACTTCGGCGCAGGGCTTGGGCGTCAGTTCCGCCACCCGATCCAGCAGGGTCCAGGCCTGGGAGAGCATGTTGTCGACCTGGACGCGGACGATCTTCGCCGCGGCTTCAGCCGCGCTGCGCTGCTCGTTCTTGGCGTGCAGCCAGGTCCAGCCCACGCACAGCAGGACGGGAACGACCAAAGCGAACGCCACCGGCAGATAGCGCCAAGATGGCACACGAACCGTCATCCCTGATGTCGACAAAAGCGCCTCGCTGGATATTCCGTCAATGTGCAATGACTCCGTGCATGGATAGGACACCAAGCGGGACTCAGCGTCAAGAAACTTGGGGCGCGGACAAGCGGCTGCGCGCCGGGCGCAATTCTGCCCTAAGGGCTGCTGCGCGTCAGGCCGCGACTTCCGGCTCGAGCAGCCGGCGGATCAACGCCACGTGCCCCCGGCGCCGCGCCGCCAGGTTCACGCGTTCTTGCGGCCCCATCAGCGCCGACATCACGATCGTGTGGATGACGGGCGCCAACAGCAGCCAAGGGTGCTCAAGCGCCAGGCAATCGCCGCACAGCCCCCGCGCCCGCGCGCGCTGCAGCACCCGGCCGATATCCGCCTGGCGCGCGCCGGCAGTCTCTCGGCGCCAGCGAGCGGCCAGATGCGGCACGCGGCCGCTTTCGGCCAGCAGCAGCCGCATCGTGCTGACCGTAGCCGGGTCGGCAAGGCTGGCATACAAGTGGTTCACGATGCGCTCGGCCAGATGGCGGGGCGACGAGGCGCCGTCGACCACGGCATCCACATCCAGCGGGGCCGGGTCCAGATGGCGCGCCAACAAGGCTTCGAACACCGCTTCCTTGCTGGAGAAGTGGGCGTAAAGGCCGCCTTTGGACAAGCCGGCCTGCAGCGCGATGTCGTCCATCCTCGTGCCGGCATAGCCGGCTTGCGAGAAGGCATGCAATGCCGCGTCCAGAATCTGCCCGACGCGCACGGCAGGAGGTAAACGGCGGCGTTGCTCGCGCATGGCGGATCCCTCGAACAATTTCCCTCATTAAAAACCGACTGGTCAGTCGCTAACTTGATGCGGATCAAAGAATGCGCGCCGCGTCCTCGGCACAATGGTTGCATGACCCGGGTAGCGGGTCCGTCCAGGCGCCGGGCCACAAGCCTGTCCGCCACGGACGCGCCCGGCCCACCCTGCGCTGGAGACTCATGCATGACCCGTTGTCCGCTTCCAGTCAAAACCGCCCTGCGCATCGCGCCCGCCATGCTGGCCCTGCTGATGGCGGCCGGATGCGTGTCCATGGCGCCGCCCTACAGCCGCCCTGCCCTGCCCGTGCCGGCCGCCTACGATGCGCCGGCGGCCCGCCCCGCCGAACTGTCCGCGTCGCACATCCCTTGGCGGACGTACTTCTCCGATCCCGTGCTACAGGGATTGATCGATACCGCGCTGGCCAACAACCGCGATCTGCGCACGGCGTTGGCGCGTGTGCAGGAAGCGCGCGCCCTGTACGGCATCCAGCGCGCCGATCAGTTTCCCACCGTGGGGGTGCAGGCCGACGGTACCCGCGCCCGCGTCCCGGGCGACCTGAACCTGACGGGCCAGCCCCAAGTCAGCAGCCAGTATCAGGTGGGTTTGGGGCTGGCCAGCTGGGAGCTGGACTTCTGGGGCCGCGTGCGCAGCCTGAAGGACGCCGCGCTACAAAACTACCTGGCTACTGACGCCGCAGCGCAGGCCGCCACGCTAAGCCTCATCACGCAAGTGGCCGACAGTTATCTGACGCTGCGCGAACTGGATGAACGGCTGGAACTGACCCGCGAGACCATCGCGTCGCGCGCCGAATCACTGCGGATCTTTCGCCGCCGGTTCGAAGTGGGCGCGATCTCCAAACTGGACCTGACCCAGGTGGAAACGTTGTGGCAGCAAGCGCGCGCACTGGGTGCGGACCTGGAGCGCATCCGTGCCGAACAGGCCCATGCGCTGGCGCTGCTGGTGGGCGCCCCGCTGAGCTTGCCTGTGCAGGCAGAACCCCTGGACGATACGGCCGTCATGCGTGAACTGCCGGCCGGGCTGCCCTCGGACCTGCTGGTCAACCGCCCCGATATCGTGGCGGCAGAACACCAGTTGCAAGCGGCCAACGCCAACATTGGCGCGGCCCGCGCGGCCTTCTTGCCCAGCATCACGCTGACGGGTGCGTTCGGCACGGCCAGCGCCGAGCTCGACGGCCTGTTCTCGGGCGCAAGCCGCGCCTGGAACTTCGCACCCAGCATCAGCCTGCCGATCTTCGACGCCGGCCGCCGCCAGTCCGCGCTGGACCTGGCGGAGGCACGGCGCGACCAGGCCGTGGCCGGCTACGAGAAAACCATCCAGGCCGCCTTCCGCGACGTGTCCGACGCGCTGTCGGCGCGGCACTGGCTGGCCGAGCAAGTGGAGGTATTGCGCGCCACCGTCGCCGCGCAGACCGAACGCGCCCGCCTGGCGCAGCTGCGCTATGACCACGGCGCGTCGCCCTACCTGGAGGTGCTGGATGCCCAGCGCGACCTCCTGGCCGCGCAACAAACGCTGGTACAGACGCGCCGCGCCTTGCTGTCCAGCCGGGTCGGCCTGTATGCCGCGCTGGGCGGCGGCACGCAAGCACCGGCCTCGGCCGACGCCGCCCTCCAATAATCCAAGGAATCGACACCATGCGCCTGCCCTCCCGAAAACTGATTCCCATCTTGATCGCCCTGGCGGTGGCCGCGGCGGGTTACGCCGGCTGGCGCCTGTTGGCCGACACCGGACCGGGCGACGGTTTCATCAGCGGCAACGGCCGCATCGAAGCCACCGAGATCGACGTGGCCACCAAGCTGGCCGGTCGCGTGCAGGACGTGCTGGCCATTGAAGGCGATTTCGTCACGGCCGGCCAACCGCTCGCCCGCATGCAGATTGACACGCTGAACGCGCAGCGCGAAGAGGCCCGCGCGCAGCATCAGCAGGCCATCAACAGCGCCGCCAGCGCCGCCGCGCAAGTGGCCCAGCGCGAAAGCGACAAGCTGGCTGCCGAGGCCGTGGTGGCGCAACGCGAAAGCGAAGCGGATGCCGCGCGCCGCCGGCTGGCGCGTTCCGAAACCCTGTCCAAGGAAGGCGCATCGTCGATCCAGGAACTGGATGACGACCGCGCACGCGTGCGCAGCGCGCAGGCCGCCGTGAACGCCGCGCGTGCGCAGGTGACCGCAGCCGCCGCCGCCATCGACGCGGCCCGCGCCGCGCAAGTGGGCGCCCAGTCGGCCGTCACCGCCGCGCAGGCCACCATCGCCCGCATCGACGCCGATATCGCGGACAGCGAACTGCGCGCCCCGCGCGACGGCCGCGTGCAATACCGCGTCGCGCAACCGGGCGAAGTGCTGGGCGCCGGCGGAAAAGTGCTGAACATGGTGGACCTGTCCGACGTGTACATGACCTTCTTCCTGCCCGAGCAGGCGGCCGGACGCGTAGCGCTTGGCCAGGACGTGCGCATCATCCTGGACGCCGCCCCGCAATACGTCATTCCGGCCAAGGTGTCGTTCGTGGCCAGCACCGCGCAGTTCACGCCTAAAACGGTAGAGACCGCCAGTGAACGCCAGAAGCTGATGTTCCGCGTCAAGGCGCAGATCAGCCCGGACTTGCTTGCGCAGCATCTGAAGCAGGTCAAGACCGGCCTGCCGGGCGTGGCCTGGCTGAAGCTGGACGCCGACGCGGCATGGCCCGCCAACCTTGAAGTCCGCGTGCCCTGATGGACACGTCCGCCCCTCCCGTCGTCACGCTGGCAGGCGTCAGCCTGCGCTACGGCAAGACCGTGGCCCTGGACGGCATCACGCTGGACATCCCGGCCGGTCGCATGGTGGGCCTGATCGGCCCCGACGGCGTGGGCAAGTCCAGCCTGCTGGCGCTGGTGGCGGGCGCCCGCGCCGTGCAGGAAGGGCGCATCGACGTGCTGGGCGGCGACATGGCCAGCAGCCGCCACCGCGACGCGGTCTGCCCGCGCATCGCCTACATGCCGCAGGGCCTGGGCAAGAACCTGTACCCCACCCTTTCGGTGGAAGAGAACCTGCAATTCTTCGGCCGCCTCTTCGGCCATGATGAGACCGAACGGCGGCGGCGCATCGACAGCCTGACGCGCAGCACCGGCATGTCTGCATTCCTGTCGCGCCCAGCCGGCAAGCTGTCGGGGGGCATGAAGCAAAAGCTGGGCCTGTGCTGCGCGCTGATCCATGACCCCGACCTGCTGATCTTGGACGAACCGACGACCGGCGTGGATCCGCTGGCGCGCGCGCAATTCTGGGACCTGATCAACGAGATACGGGGCGAACGCCCGGGCATGAGCGTGATCGTCGCCACCGCCTACATGGACGAGGCGCAGCGCTTCGACTGGCTGATCGCCATGGACGAGGGCCGGGTACTGGCCACCGGCACCCCGGTAGCGCTGACAGAGCGCACCGGCGCAGACGGCTTGGAAGCCGCCTTCATCGCGCTGCTGCCCGAGGCCAAGCGCCGCGGCCACAAGCCGGTGGAAATCGTGCCGCTGGCCATCGACGACCAGGCTGAAATCGCCATCGAAGCCCGCGACTTGACCATGCGCTTCGGCGACTTCGTGGCCGTGGACCACGTGAACTTTCGCATCCATCGCGGCGAGATCTTCGGCTTCCTGGGGTCCAACGGCTGCGGCAAATCCACGACGATGAAAATGCTGACGGGCCTGTTGCCCGCCAGCGAAGGCCAGGCATGGCTGTTCGGCCAGGAAGTCGACCCGAAGAACATCGACACGCGCCGTCGCGTCGGCTACATGTCGCAGGCCTTCTCGCTGTATGGCGAGCTGACCGTGCGGCAGAACCTGGTGCTACACGCGCGCCTGTTCCATGTGCCGGAAGCCGAGATTGCCGGCCGCGTGGACGAGATGGTGGCGCGCTTTGACCTCGCCGACGCGCTGGACAGCTTGCCCGAGAGCCTGCCGATGGGCGTGCGCCAGCGTCTGTCGTTGGCGGTGGCCATGGTGCATAAACCCGAACTGCTGATCCTGGACGAACCCACCTCGGGCGTGGACCCGGTTGCGCGCGACAATTTCTGGCGCTTGCTGATTGCACTGGCCAGGCAGGACCAGGTCACCATCTTCATCTCGACGCACTTCATGAACGAGGCGCAGCGCTGCGACCGGATGTCATTGATGCATGCGGGCAAGGTGCTGGTCAGCGCATCGCCCGCCGAAATCACGCGGTTGCGCGGCGCGAAGACGCTGGAAGAGGCGTTCATCTCGTATCTGATCGACGCCGGCGCCGGCACGCAGCCCGAAGACGGGGCCGAAGCGGCCGATGCCGCGCCCGCCGACGCGCCCGCCCCAGCGCCGCATCGCGGTTTCAGCTTCCAGCGCGCCCTGAGCTACATGTGGCGTGAATCGCTGGAGCTGCGGCGCGACCCCGTGCGCGCCACGCTGGCCCTGGTGGGATCCCTGCTGCTGATGTTCGTGATGGGATACGGCATCAGCCTGGATGTGGAAGACCTGCGCTACGCCGTCATGGACCGCGACCAGACCACGCTTAGCCAGAACTACAGCCTGAACCTGTCCGGCTCCCGTTATTTCATCGAGCAGCCCCCCATCAAGGACTACCAGGACATGGATGCGCGCATGCGCAGCGGCGAGCTGTCGCTGGCGATCGAGATCCCGCAGGGTTTCGCCCGAGATGTGGCGCGCGACAAGCAGGCGCAGATCGGCGTCTGGATTGACGGCGCCATGCCACAGCGCGCCGAAACCATCCGCGGTTATGTGCTGGGCATGCATCAGGGCTGGCTGATGCAGCAGGCGCGCGAACGGCTGGGGGCCAACGCCACGCAGCCAGTCAGCATCGAAACGCGGTTCCGTTACAACCCCGACGTGCGCAGCCTGCCGGCGATGGTGCCGGCGGTGATTCCGCTGCTGCTGCTCATGATGCCCGCGATGCTGACGGCCCTGGCCGTCGTGCGCGAAAAGGAACTGGGATCCATCATCAACCTGTACGTCACGCCGGTCACGCGCCTGGAATTCCTGCTAGGCAAGCAGGCGCCCTACGTGGCGCTGGCGATGCTGAATTTCCTGCTGATGACCTTGCTAGCGGTCACGCTGTTCGGCGTCCCCATCACCGGCAGCTTCGCGACCTTGCTGGCGGCCGCGCTGATCTACAACGTGGTGGCCACCGCCATCGGTCTCTTGGCCTCGACGTTCACGCGCAGCCAGATCGCGGCGCTGTTCTTCACCATGATCGGCACGCTGGTGCCCGCCGTGCAGTTCGCCGGCCTGCTTAATCCGGTGTCGTCGCTGGAAGGCGGCGGACGGTTGATCGGGCAGATCTACCCCGCCACGCACATGCTGACGATCAGCCGCGGCGTGTTCAGCAAGGCGCTGGATTTCACGGCGCTGCAAGGGTCGTTCTGGCCGCTGTTGGCCGCCATCCCGATCATCCTGGGCGCCTCGGTGCTCCTGCTGAAGAAACAGGAGGCATGAATGAGACACCTGGCCAATATCTTCCGTCTGGGCGTCAAAGAGCTGTGGAGCCTGGCGCGCGACCCGATGATGCTGATCCTGATCGCCGTGTCGTTCACGCTGATGATCTATACGGCGGCCACGGCGATGCCCGAAACCCTGCACAACGCGCCCATTGCCGTGGTGGACGAGGACGCCTCCCCGCTATCCGCGCGCATCGCGTCGGCCTTCTATCCGCCGCACTTCACGCCCCCCGCATTCATCACCGCGGCCCAGGCCGATGCCGGCATGGATGCGGGGAAATACACATTCTCGGTGAACATCCCCCCGAACTTCCAACGCGACGTGCTGGCCGGCCGTCCGGCGGAAATCCAGCTGAACGTGGACGCCACCCGCATGAGCCAGGCGTTCACCGGCAGCAGCTACATCCAGCAGATCGTCACCGACGAGATCAACGAATTCGTCAAACGCTACCGCGCCCCCACCGAACTGCCGGTGGAGCTGGCCGTGCGCATGCGCTTTAACCCTAACCTGACGCAGGCGTGGTTTGGCGCGATGATGGAAATCATCAACAACGTCACCATGCTGTCCATCATCCTGACCGGCGCCGCGCTCATTCGCGAACGCGAACACGGCACCATCGAGCACCTGCTGGTGATGCCGGTCACCCCCACCGAAATCATGGTGGCGAAGGTATGGTCGATGGGGCTGGTCGTACTGGCCTCCGCCGGGCTATCGTTGACTTTCATCGTGCGTGGCCTGTTACACGTGCCGATCGAAGGGTCCGTGGCGCTGTTCCTGGCGGGAGCGGCGCTGCACCTCTTCGCGACGACCTCCATGGGCATCTTCATGGCCACGCTGGCGCGCAGCATGCCGCAATTCGGCATGCTGCTGGTACTGGTCCTGTTGCCCCTTCAAATGCTGTCCGGCGGCACCACGCCGCGTGAAAGCATGCCGGACTTTGTGCAGCACATCATGCTGGCCGCCCCCACCACGCACTTCGTGGAACTCGGCCAGGCAATCCTCTACCGCGGCGCGGGCTTAAGCGTCGTGTGGCAGCCATTCCTGGCGCTGGCGCTGATCGGCACAGTCCTGTTCGCGTTTTCTCTGGCGCGTTTTCGCAAGACCTTGAGCCAGATGGCTTGAGACTGATTCGTTACCCCTTACCACTCTCTTAAAAGGACGGATGATGAAGAAGACTACTGCCCCCACGACCCAAGGCATCGCCGGCGCCAATGCCGCCTACTGCCAACGGCTGGCCCAGCTTGCGCAAGAAAGCCAGCAACGCTGGATGGAACTGGGCCGCCGGTTGGCCGACGACAACGCCGCCCGGTACCTGGACACCCTCGGCCCGCTGAAGCAAGGCGGAGATTGGCAACAGATCGCCCCGGCCCTGGGCGAGATCACGCGCAAGCAATGGCAATGCCAGCTGGAAGCCAGCCAGGCCATCACCCATGCCGCGCTGGAAGAGCAGGCCGCGCTGGCGGCCGGCCTGGGCGAGGCCATGAGCGGCTGGTTCAAGAGCGCCACCGGCGCCGGCATGGCCGCCGGCACGTCGCCCCTGACGCAGATGTGGTCCACGATGTCGAACCAGATGGCCGCGGCTTGCTCGGCCATGCGCGACGCCAGCCAGCCGGGTGGGCGCCATGACGGCTAAGCGCACGGCGCTGGTCACCGGCGGCGGCGGCCTGGGGCGGGCCATCGCCCTGGCGCTGTCCGAGGCCGGCCACGACGTCATCGTCACCTACCACGCCAGCGAAGACGCCACGCGCGCCTGGGTCGACCAAGAGGCGGCCAAAGGACGGCGCTTCGCCATCTATCAGGTGGACGTGGGCGACTACGCCTCGTGCCAGGCGCTGATGCGGCGGCTGGAACGCGACGGCCGCCAGATCGACATCCTGGTCAACAACGCCGGCATCACTCGTGACGCCCGGCTGCGCAAGATGAGCTTCGAAAACTGGTCCGAAGTGATGCACAGCAACCTGGATTCGATGTTCAACATGACGCAGCCCTTATGCGGCGGCATGGCGGACCGCGGATGGGGCCGCATCGTGAACATCTCATCCGTGAACGGCAGCAAGGGCGCGTTCGGACAGACCAACTACGCCGCATCGAAAGCCGGGATACACGGCTTCACCAAATCGCTGGCGCTGGAGCTGGCCAGCAAGGGCGTCACGGTCAACACCGTGTCACCCGGTTATCTGGACACGCGCATGGTGCAGGCGGTACCCGAGGAGGTATTGAAGGAAAAGATATTGCCGCAGATCCCCGTGGGCCGATTGGGCCAGCCCGAGGAAGTCGCGGCACTGGTCGCGTTCATCTGCAGCGACCTGGCGGGCTTCATGACGGGTAGCAATGTGGCCATGAACGGCGGCCAGCACATGTATTGACGCCTGGCGGGCGCGCGGCGGTCAGGGCTGGCGCGCGCCCAATTCTTCCACCAGGAAATCCACAAACGCGCGCACCTTCGCCACCATGTGGCGGCGCGACGGATAGACGGCATAGACGTAGGTCTCGACCGGTAGCCAATCTGGCAGCACGGCTTGCAGCGCGCCGTGGTCCAGATCTTCCTGCACGTACACGCGCGGCACGAGGCTGACGCCAAAACCCGCCCGCAACGCATCGCGCACCGCCAGGCTGGAACTGACCTTGTACCGCCCCAGCACGGGCACGCGTTGCGTCTGCCCCGCGCGCGTGAAGACCCACTCATCGGCGTGGCCCGACAACGTGAACTGCACGCGCTCCATGCCCCGCACGGCCTCGGGCGACGCCGGCACGCCCACGCGCCGGAAGTAGGACGGCGCCCCGCACAGTACGTGATCCAGCGTCATCAGCTTTCGGGCCACCAGGCTGGAGTCTTCCAGCCGGTCGGTGCCGCGGATCGCCAGATCAAAACCTTCCTTCACGATGTCGACGCGCCGGTCTTCCAGGTTCAGGTCCAGCGACACCTGCGGATAGCGTTCCAGGAACGCGGGGACGGCGGGACAGATGCGAAGCAGGCTCAGCGACATGGGTGCGCTTACGCGCAAGAGTCCGGCGGGTTCGCGCTGCATGGGGCCCAGCGACTGTTCGGCCTCTTGCAGATCATCCAGGATGCGGGCGACCTGCTCGTAATAGCGCGTGCCGGCTTCGGTCAGGCTCATGCGGCGGGTCGTGCGGTTCAGCAACCGCGCGGCGACGTGGCGTTCAAGCTCGGCGATGTTCTTGCTGACGGCGGCAGGCGACAAGCCCAGTTGGCGCGACGCCGACGCGAACCCGCCCTGCTCCACGACCTGCCTGAAGACCTTCAACGCCGTCAGATGATCCATTGATTATTCACCTACAGTGAATGATATTGCGAATGGAATGGATATTATCGTATGGCGGCGATTCAATTAGTCTGTGGGCCTGAGCCAAACGAGAACGACCATCATGAGCCGCAGTTCCGATCTTCTGCTGACCGCCCTGGCGCCCGCCATCTGGGGCAGCACCTACGTCGTCACCAGCTTGATGCTGCCCGCGGACTATCCGCTGACCGTCGCCATGCTGCGTGCGCTGCCGGCCGGCATACTGCTGCTGCTGGCCGTGCGCCAGTTGCCGCAAGGCATCTGGTGGCTGCGCGCGTTCATCCTGGGCGCGCTGAATTTCTCGGTGTTCTGGGCGCTGCTGTTCGTTGCTGCATATCGCCTGCCCGGCGGCGTGGCTGCGACCTTGGGCGCAATCCAACCGCTGGTGGTGATCCTGCTGGCCCGTACGCTGCTGGGCTCGCCGATCCGCAGCCTGTCCGTCGTGGCGGCGCTAAGCGGCCTGGCCGGCGTGGCGCTGCTGGTGCTGACGCCCAAGGCCGCGCTGGATCCGGTGGGCATCGCGGCCGGCTTGGCCAGCGCCGCATCCATGGCCCTGGGCACCGTGCTTAGTCGCCGCTGGCAGCCGCCCGTGTCCGCGCTGACCTTCACCTCGTGGCAATTGACCGCCGGCGGCATCCTGCTGCTACCCGTGGCGCTGCTTGCCGAACCCGCCTTGCCGCCGCTTACCGCCTTGAACGTGACGGGCCTGGCCTATCTGGGGCTGATCGGCGCGGCGCTGACCTATGTGCTGTGGTTCCGCGGCGTCGCAAAGCTGGAACCCGCGGTGGTGTCGTCACTGGGCTTTCTCAGCCCGATTTCGGCGGTGCTGCTGGGTTGGGGCGTCCTGGGTCAAAGCCTCTCCGCCGCACAATTGGCCGGCATGGCGATCGTGGTGGCCAGCGTGTGGCTAAGCCAGCGCGCCCAGCGGTTGTCGGCCGCCCCGCTCGCCGCGCGGCCGACGCCTTGACCCGCAGCGCGCGGGCGTCAACCTTCCTGCCGCATGCGGTGCACGGCGACGAGGTTCTTCTTCGTCTCAAGAATGTGCGCTTGAACCAGGCTTGCCGCCAACTCGCCGTCCTGCTTGCGGCAGGCCTCCAGGATGCGGTGGTGATCCGCCTGCGGGCTGTCCATGCCCGCCGCTTGCGACATCACCTCGTAGGTGTAGCGGGCAGTGTTCAGGCCGTACTCCTCGATCAACCGGCGCAGGCGCGTGTTATTCGCCGGGGCGCACAGGGCCAGGTGGAAACGGCGTATCGCGTCGACCCGATCCGGCACGGAATCCGCTTCGTCGTAGGCCCGTAGCAGGGCTTCCAAGGCTTCCAGGTCGGCCCGCGCCATGTTCGGCACGGCGGCGCGCACCGCATAGCCTTCCAGCGCGATCCGGATGTCCAGCAACTCGCAGATCTGATCCACGTCCATGCGGATGACGACCGCGCCGCGGTTCAGGGGATACGCCACCAGGCCTTCCGTTTCCAGTTGGCGCAGCGCCTCGCGCACCGGGATGCGGCTGGCCTGGAAACGGGCGGCCAGTTCATCTTGCTTGAGCGGAGTGCCCGCAAGCAAGGCGCCGGTCAAGATATCGAAACGCAGCTGATCGCGGATCCGGTGCGGCAAAGCCTGGGCTGGATTGGACGAGCCCTTCTTCTGGGTAATGCTCATGACGATCGGGTGTCTCTGCGGCGAAGGACGACGGCCTGCGCCAAATGTGGGGGTGGCTCCGACGGGCGGGCCCCCATCGTAGCCCAGCGGGCAAGGATGCTCGGCCCGAAAACGAGACGCAGGTGGTCAGCCGGATGCAAGGCCTGCCTTCCTTGCCCAACCGGATCAGGGGACGCACCCCGCTATCTGTACTGCCTTTTTTGTAACCCTCGAGAATCTAAAAGAACTGAGCTGCGGGCCTTTTCCCTATGAACGAGCGCGCTATTGCATTTCTTTTACCCAACTGATCCGCTTTTTTTCACAAATTCTGAATCTGTACCAATCAGCGCACATATCCTAACTTCGTGGTGCAGGTTCAACACCCGTCTGCGCCTGCCGTCTTGTGACGGAACCCTCGCGCCGGCGACGAAGTCAGGAAGACCGCTATGGATAGCGACGCGCTATTGCTTGCCCGAATACAGTTCGGCTTCACCATTTCTTTTCACATCGTTTTCCCCGCCATCACCATCGGCCTGGCCAGCTATCTGGCCGTCCTGGAAGGCCTGTGGCTGCGGACGCAGAAAACCGTCTATCGCGACCTCTACCATTTTTGGACCAAGATCTTCGCCGTTAACTTCGGTATGGGTGTCGTGTCCGGCCTGGTGATGGCCTATCAGTTCGGCACGAACTGGAGCTTCTTCTCCGATTTCGCCGGCAGCGTCACCGGACCGCTGCTGGCCTATGAAGTGCTGACCGCCTTCTTCCTGGAAGCCGGTTTCCTGGGCGTCATGCTGTTCGGCTGGTCGCGCGTGGGCCCGGGCCTGCACTTTTTCTCGACCGTCATGGTGGCGCTGGGCACGCTCGTGTCGGCCACCTGGATCCTGGCGTCCAACAGCTGGATGCAGACGCCCGCCGGCTACGAGATCCTGGACGGCCGCGTGGTGCCCACCGATTGGCTGGCTGTGATCTTCAACCCCTCGTTCCCGTACCGCCTGGCGCACATGGGCATCGCCGCTTTCCTGGCCACGGCGCTGATGGTCGGCGCCTCCGGCGCCTGGCACCTGCTGCGCGGCGACCGCAGCCCGGCCGTGAAGAAGATGTTTGCGATGGCGATGGGCATGCTGCTGCTGGTTGCACCGCTGCAAGCCGTGGTGGGCGACATCCATGGCTTGAACACCCTCAAGCATCAACCCGCCAAGATCGCCGCCATCGAAGGCCATTGGGAAAACGAGCCGGGCGCGGGCGTGCCGCTGACGCTCTTCGGGATTCCCGACATGGAGCGCGAAGAAACGCGCTTTGCGCTGAACGTGCCGCGCCTGGGCAGCCTGATCCTCACGCATAGCTGGGACGGCCAGTTCCCCGGGCTGAAGTCGTACCCGCCCGAAGACCGGCCCAACGCGACCGTGGTGTTCTGGTCGTTTCGCATCATGGCCGGGCTGGGCACGCTGATGATCCTGCTAGCCGGCTGGGCGCTGTGGACCCGCTGGCGCGGCCGCTTGTATGAGTCGCGCGCGCTGCAGCGGTTTGCGCTGTGGATGGGGCCGTCGGGCATCATCGCGATGCTGGCTGGCTGGTACGTCACCGAGATCGGCCGCCAGCCCTGGATCGTCTATGGCGTGATGCGCACGGCGGATGCGGCCACGCCCCACGGGTTGGGTGAACTGACGCTGACGCTTGCCCTGTTCGTGGTGGTCTATCTGCTGGTGTTCGGCGCCGGCGTGTCGTACATGCTGCGCCTGATTCGCATGGGCCCCAGCCCCGCGCCGGGCCACGCCCCGCTGTCCGGCGGACCGGGCGAACCGCGCCAGCCGTCGCGCCCGCTGTCCGCCGCGTCCACCCTGGCGGGCACCGAGCCCGCGCAACGCAAGCATTCAGGAGTCTGAGGCCATGGGCATCGATCTTGCACTGATATGGGCCGTCATCATCCTGTTCGGCGTGATGATGTATGTGGTGATGGATGGCTTCGACCTGGGCATCGGCATCCTCTTTCCGCTGATCCGCGACCGTGATGAACGCGACGTCATGGTCAACACCGTGGCGCCGGTCTGGGACGGCAACGAGACCTGGCTGGTGCTGGGCGGCGCGGGCCTGATGGCGGCGTTTCCGCTTGCGTACTCCGTCATCCTCAGCGCGTTGCACCTGCCCCTGGTCTTCATGCTGCTGGGCCTGATCTTCCGCGGCGTGGCGTTCGAATTCCGCTTCAAGGCCGACGAGCACCATCGCCCGCTTTGGGACCGCGCCTTCGTGTTCGGCTCGGTGTGCGCCACCTTCTTCCAGGGCGTGACGCTGGGCGCCTACATCGAAGGCATCCCGGTCGTCGACCGCGCCTATCAGGGTGGCGCATGGGACTGGATCAGCCCGTTCTCGATCTTCACGGGCCTGGGGTTGCTGGCGGGTTATGCGCTGCTGGGCTGCACCTGGCTGATCATGAAGACCGAAGGCCGGTTGCACCGCCACATGTGCGACATCGCGCGGCCACTGACGCTGGCGCTGCTGGCCGTCATCGCCGTGCTCAGTATCTGGACGCCGCTGGCGCAGCCGCAGATTGCGCAGCGCTGGTTCAGCCTGCCCAACATGTTCTGGTTCTTCCCGGTGCCCGTGCTGGTGGCGGCCGCCGGTTTCGACCTCATCCGGCGCGTGCGCGGCATGCCCGCCGCGGGGCCCTTCATGCTGTCGCTGTGCCTGGTGTTCCTGGCCTACAGCGGCCTGGGCATCAGCATCTGGCCGGCAATCATCCCGCCTGACGTGTCGATCTGGACCGCAGCTGCGCCACCGCAAAGCCTGGGCTTCGCATTGGTGGGAGCCTTGCTGATCATTCCCATTATCCTGATGTACACCGCCTGGTCGTACTACGTCTTCCGCGGCAAGGTCCGCACCGGCGAGGAGTTCCACTGATGAATGCGATGAACCGCCCTTCTCACCCGCTGCCGTCGTGGCGCAGCCGTCTGTTGTGGCTGGCGCTGATCTGGGCAGGCAGCGTCGCCGCACTGGGCGTGACCGCCTACGCGCTGCGCCTCGTGATGCGCGCCGTCGGTATGTCGCTGTGAATGCCCCCACGCTGCACACGCTGCGCGTGCTATCTGAACCGCGTAAATAGGACCTGCCATGAAGCGCTATGAACGGCTGACAGAAGACATCACCGCCTCGATCCGATCGGGCCTGCTGCAAGTGGGCGACCGCTTGCCCTCGGTGCGGCAGACCAGCACCAGCCGCGGGGTCAGCCCGTCCACGGTGTTCAAGGCCTATTACCTGTTGGAAGCGCGCGGGCTGATTCGCGCGCGCGACCGTTCCGGCTACTACGTGCTGCGCGACCCGCATGGCGCCCTGCCCGAACCCGAGGCGCTGTCGACCGCCAGCGCGGGCCGCCACCCCGTGGACGTCAGCGACAACGTGCTGCAGGTGCTGAACGCCACCTTGCGCCGCGACATGATCCCCTTCGGCTCGGCCTTTCCCAGCCCGTCGCTGCTGCCCTATGGCCGACTGGCCAAGTTCATGGCGTCCACCGTACAGCGGCTGGATCCGTGGGGCTCGATCGATGACCTCAGCCCCGGCGATCCGGCGCTGCGCCGCGCGATCGCGCTGCGCTACCTGGCCGACGGCGTGTCCGTGCCGGTGGACGACATCATCATCACCAACGGCGCGCTGGACGCGCTGAACCTGAGCCTTGCCGCAGTCACGAACCCGGGCGACGCGGTGATCGTGGAATCCCCCACGTTCTATGCCGCGCTGCAATCGCTGGAACGCAATCAACTGCATGCCATCGAAGTGGCGACGCATCCACGCGAAGGCATCGACCTGCAAGCGCTGGAGCAGGCCATCCTGCAGCACCGCCCGCGCGCCTGCTGGCTGATGACGACGTTCCAGAATCCGTTGGGCAGCCTGATGCCCGACAGCAAAAAGGAAGCGCTGGTCAAGCTGTTGACCAAGCACGGCGTGGCGCTGATCGAAGACGACGTCTACGGCGAACTCTACTTCGGCGAAACGCGGCCACGTCCGGCCAAGGCGTTCGACAAGGAAGGCATCGTGATGCACTGCTCGTCTTTTTCGAAGACGCTGGCGCCGGGCTATCGCGTAGGCTGGGTGGCGGCCGGGCGCTACACGCGCAAGATCATGCGCAACAAGCTGACCACCAGCCTGGCCACCGCCGCGCCGACCCAGGCCGCCATCGCGGCCTATCTGGAAAAAGGCGGCTTCGACCGCCACCTGCGGCAATTCCGGCAGACGTTGGCCTTGCAGCAGGGCGAACTGCTGCAAGCCGTGGCCCGCTACTTTCCCAAAGGCACGCGCGCGACCCGGCCGGCGGGCGGCTACTTCGTGTGGGTGGAACTGCCCGCCCATATCGACACGCTGAAGGTGCACCGCGCCGCGCTGGACCATGGCATCAGCATCGCGCCGGGGCCCCTGTTCTCGTCGTCGGGCGCGTTCGGAAATTTCCTGCGCTTAAATCACGGCCACCCGTGGAGCGTGGACCTGGAACAAGGAATGGCGACACTCGGCAAGCTGCTGGGCAGTGCGTGATGGGCAAGTGATTAACACGTGCAAGACATGAAATTCCGATTCTTGATACAGATCGACACCGGGGCTGCCGCAGCCATCCTTTAGAGTTCGAGGCCTTTCATTTTCCTGCGGTGCCGCGTCGCGGCCCCATGCCTATGACCGCCTCATTTCCCCGTCTTCTGCCGCGTTATGCGTTGGGCTGCTACGCCGGCGCATTCGCCCTGCTTTACCTGTTCAGCGCCCAGTTGCTGGCCACGTTGGACATCTGGCTGCTGCCGCGCAGCCTGCTGATCGAAATGCTGCGCTATCGCGCGATGTGGCTGGTGTTCTTCCTGACTTTGCCGACCGTCGGCTATCTGCTCTGGCGCGGGTCGGACCTGGTGGCCTGGTGGCGCGCGCCTGCCGCGCTGACGCTGGACAGCCACGCCCTGCATATCGGCCCCCGCACGCTGGCCTATACCGATGTGGCGTCGATCCGGCATCAACACAATCGCGACCATCTGGTGCTGACCCTGCGAGACGGCGAACGCGTGCTCATCCGCCTCGCCATCTGGGAAGACGGCTATGCGCTTGCCGACCAGCTGGAAGAATCGGTCGGCGGCAATCTGGAGGCCACCACGCTGCGCCGGCTACAGGCCCAAGACACGGTCGGCTTCGGCCCGCTGTCCATGAATGCGTCGGGCCTGACCTACAAAGGACACATGATCCCGTGGGCCGCCATCGATTCCATCCGCACGCAATCAGACAGCGAAGGCATGGAGACCGACGAGACCCTGATCATCGTCGCGCGCGGCAAGACCCACAAGATCGACCGCTCCAAGATCGTCAATGAACCGGTCATGCTGGCCTGCCTGCGCCAGTACCTGCCCGGCGCCTGAGCGACACCCATCTCCCGGCGCCTCGCGCCCACGCCCCCTTCCCCTCTTTGTGCAGCCCCAGTCATGGAAATCTACAGCTCTACCGCCCAGCAATCCCAGACGCTCGCCGATCGTCCGGTGTACTTCTCGCGCAACCGCCTGATCGCCGGCGCCGTCGTCTGGACCCTGGCCACCGCGGCCTTCGGCGCCCTGACATTGAACGCACGCGGCAACACCGGCGCGATGGCCTTCTTCGGCGCCATCACCGCGATCGCCATCTGGCTGGTCGTCAAATGCCTCAAGCGTGCGTTCGGCCCCGCCACGCCCGTCATCACTTTCACGCACGGCGGCCTCAAGCTGACGGACGGCACCGTCATCCCCTGGCACGCCATCAACGAGAACACCTACGTCAACCAGAACTACGTGGGCATTCCGACCGCCAAGCAGATCCAGCTGAAGACCTCATTGCCGGACAGGAAGCGCGTGCTGATTTCAGCGATGGCGCTGGAGATCAACGGCGACGAGTATCTGGCGCTGTGTGATGCGTATCAGGCGCGGTAACGCTGACTGACCTGACCGCTGCGACGACAGGCGGCCCCTCTGGGCCGCTTGTCGTTTCCGTTGTGTGCGCACCATTGTCTTGCCCTGCATTCCACGTTATAAATGAGTGTTATTCCTATTGACACTCATTCCGCCCTTCCATGGATTCCCCCGCGTACCAGAACGTCCAACGGCTTTACGCGGAACATCACGATTGGCTGCTGGGCTGGTTGAACCGGCGCGTGAACAACCGCGCCGACGCCGCCGACCTGACTCAAGACACGTTCTGCCGGGTGCTGACGTCGCCTACAGCCACGCCCATCGCCGAACCCCGGGCCTACCTGCTGACGCTGGCTCGACGCCTGACGATCGATCTATGGCGCGCCCGCGACGTTGAAGCACGCTACCTGCAAGCGCTGGCGCACGAACAAGAACCCGTCGCCGCCTCGCCCGAAACCCTGGCCATGCTGAAGCAGGCCGTCATGGAAATCGACAGCCTGCTGGACGGCCTGCCCGTGCCGGTCAAGCACGCCTTCCTGCTGAATCGGCTGGACGGCATGACGCATCCGGCCATCGCCCAAGCCTTGGGCCTGTCGCTCGCGACGGTGGAACGGCATGTGAAGCGCGCCTATCTGCACTGCCTGGCAGCGCGCCGCGCGACCGGCCCCACATGAGCGCTCCCGCCGACGACGTGCTGATGGAGCGGGCGGTCGACTGGATCGTGCTGTTGACCTCGGGACAGGCGTCCGATGAAGACCGCCAGCGCTTCGAGCACTGGCTGGCCAGTCATCCCGAACACGCGCGCGCGTGGGCCGACGTCGACAGCCTGATGCGCCAGCCGCTGTCGCGCCTGCGCAGCGCCTCGGCGGATGCGCCTGGCCCCGTTCGTGCCGCCCGTGCCGCCCTGCTGCAGACAGGCGGCCTGGACCGCAGACGCGTGCTGAAGCTGGCCATGTTGATGGCAGGCGTGGGCATTGGCGCGCTGGTCACCGACCGCTACATTCCACTGGCTGGCCTGTCCGCCACCTACTCCACCCGCACGGGCGAACGCCAGACTTACACGCTGGAGGACGGCAGCCTGCTGACCCTGAATGCCCGCTCGGCTGCCGACGTCAGATTCGATGACGCCGAGCGCACGGTCCTGCTGCGCCAAGGCGGCCTGTACGCCAAAACGCGACCTGACCGCCGGCCATTTGTCGTGCGAACCCGTTACGGCGATGTCGCGGCAGATCAGGGCCGGCTGACGGTCGAACAATTCGACGCCTATGCCGTCGCCGGTGCCATCGAAAACGCGCTGACGTTGCGTCCCGGACGCGGTCAGGCGCTGGCAGTGCCTACCGCTGGCTCTGCGGCCTTCGACCTGGACCACGCCTGGACCCGCAATGACGCTGCGCAGGCCAGCTGGCGCAGCGGCATCCTGAGCGTGCGCGACGCCCGGCTGGACGAAGTCGTGGCGCAGCTTCGCGCCTACCAACCCGGCGTGATCCGCCTGTCGGCCCGGGCCGCCGCGCTGCGCGTCTTTGGAGTATTTCCGCTGGATGATCCGCGCCGGACCTTGCAGGCGCTGGGCGATACGCTGCCGATCCGCGTGCAGCGCTACGGCTCCTGGCTCACCGTGGTGGACTCGGCCTGAAGCGAAAGTCGGGTTTTTTTGCCGGAAGATGAGGGGATTGTGGACCGGTGGCCGTCATGACTAATGACGCAACCCTTATCCTCTTCTCGCCGGATCTCAGCAATCATGAATTCCCCCGTTATCCGTGGCGCCGTGCTTGTCGCCGGCGCCCTTGGCACCAGCGTGCTGGCGCTTCCCGCCATCGCCCAGGACGTTCCCGCCTCCGCGCAGCAAGCCGTCCTGGCCTATGACCTGCCTGCCGCCCCACTGGCCGACACCTTGAGCCGGATTTCGCTGCAAAGCGGCCGTACCATTTCGGCCAGCGCCGACCTGGTATCGGACAAGCAAGCCGCGCCGGTACGCGGCGCGCTGAACGCCGAAGCGGCGGCGCGGCAGGCCCTGACGGGAACGGGACTGGAACTCGTCGTGACCCGCGCGGGCGTGCTGACGGTGCGGCCGTTGCCGGCGGCCAGCGCCGTGACGTCGCTGGAGCCGGTGGTTGTGACAGCCAGCAGCATCATCGCTCCCAGCGAGAACTCGGGCTCGTATACCGTGCCCGAATCCGCTTCCGCCACACGCATGCGCTTGTCGATGCGGGAAACGCCGCAATCGGTCAGCGTCATTACCCGCCAGCAGATGGACGATCAGGGCATCGTCGGCGTGGCCGGCGCCTTGGAGCAGACGCCCGGCATTGTCGTCAACCAAGACAATTCCGAGGGCTACAGCTTTTTTTCACGCGGCTTCCAACTGGAGAATTTCCAGTTCGACGGCCTGCCCAGCCTTTCCAGCGACGGCGGCAACGTCCGCGACAACTACAGCATTACCAATACCGTCATCTACGACCGCATCGAAGTCCTCAAAGGCGCCACCGGCTTGGTCAACGGCGCCGGCTACCCCTCGGGCGTGGTGAATTTCATCCGCAAGCGGCCGACTCAGGAATTCCAGGGCAGCCTGAGCGCGGGCGCCGGTTCCTGGGACCGTTACCGCAGCGAAGTGGACCTGGGCGGCCCCCTGAGCGAGAACGGCAAGATACGCGGCCGAGTGGTCGGCGCCGCCGACACGCACGGCAGCTTCATGGACTATGCCCGCGGCAAAGAGAACATCGCCTACGGCATCGTCGAAGCCGATCTGGCACCACGCACCACCGCGTCGTTCGGCGTGGACTACCAGCAAAACCGCAACAAGGGCACTACCAACACGCATCTACCTTCGCTGTACTCGGACGGTTCCCAGGTCACGTTCTCGCGTTCGACCAACCCGGCAGACAAGTGGGCATGGCGTAACCAGGACACCACACGGCTGTTCGCCGACATCCAACACACACTGGACAATGGCTGGAACTTCAAGCTGTCTGCCGCACATCGCAATTACCAATCCCGCGAACTGATCTCGGGCATGGGCAGCGCCACCGTAGACGTCAACGACCACCGCGTCAGTCACGGCTTCTACCCGGGCGGCGCCAGCCTGTTCAACACGGATTCGCGCGAAAACAGCGTCGACTTCCAGGCATCCGGTCCCTACACGCTACTTGGCCGTCAGCACGATCTGGTGATCGGCTACAACGCAGCACGCACGCATGCGCAATCAAACCGCCAGGACGGCGACACCGACCTGTGGATCGATGATGCGTTCAACTGGAACAACGACGCGACCAAGCCCAAGACGTACGAGTGGTGGCTGACGCAGGATATGCTCGTCAACCAGAAGATCCTGTACGCCGCGACCGTGCTGCATCCTACCGACCGCCTGGCGTTCATCCTGGGTGGACGGCTGACGGACTATTCGTGGAGCCAGGACATCTCGTATGCGAACGGCCTCACGCGTGCCTATTCCACGGACGTGCGCCGCAAGTTCATTCCTTACGCCGGCATCACGTACGACCTGGACGCGAGCCACACCGTGTACGCAAGCTATACGGACGTGTTCAAGCCGCAGGCCTACAACTTCGACGCCAACAACCGTCAATTGGACCCGTTGACGGGAAAGAGTATTGAAGTGGGCGCCAAAGGCGAATACCTGGACGGCCGCCTGAATGCCAGTATTGCGCTATTCCAGCTCAAGCAGGACAACGTGGCGGAACCGGACCCCAGCGGGGCGACGACGCCGGCAGGCGGTGCGGCGTACATCGCAATCCCGGGCGTGACCACGCGGGGCATTGAATTGGAAGTGTCCGGCGAGGTGCTGACCGGCTGGCAAATACACGCGGGCTACACCTACAGCCGCTCCCGAGACCGCGATGGCCGGCGCGTCAGCGCCACCCAGCCGGAACAGCTTTTCAAATTGGCCACGACGTACCGCCTGCCGGGCGACTGGCATCGGCTGACGGTGGGCGGCAATGTCCACTGGCAAGGCAATACCTACTTCAACCAGGAGGTCGACGCGCGCAACCACCGCTTCACGCAAGACCGATATGCCGTGCTGGGGCTGATGGCGGGATACGACTTCAGCAAGGACCTGCGCCTGACCGTCAACGTGAACAACTTGCTGGACAAGCACTATTACTCGGGCATGGGCAACTACAACTCGGTCTTCTACGGCGCCCCCCGCAACGTGTTCGCGCAGTTGCGTTACAAGTTCTAGGCCAGGCGCCTATCGCGCACTCGTCGGGGCGGCAGCACGCGCCGCCTCGACCTCGCGCATCAAGGATGCGGCGTCTGGCCGCAGCGGCAGGACAAGCCGGCCCTGACGGTCGATCGCGCCCCACTCGCCGCCCGACATGAAGCTGTGTTCGCCGTCTGGCGTGAAGGACTTGCGGCAGCCCTCGCACACCACCGCCAGGCCCGCGCTGTAGCGGTCGACCCATTCGTAAGGGGTGGCCAGCACGCGGTTGAGCTGCGTGTCGTAATAGGCCATGCCGCCGGACCAGGGACCGCGCGTCAGGCCATCTTCGAAGTCGTCGGCCATGTTGTCGTAGGTGATCACGGCGGCCGACTTGCCATCGGGCCGGACCCAATACCAGGACCGATTCGTGAACACCGGCGACAAGCCACCGGCGTCGAAATCCATCTGGCCCAACAGGCCGGAGCGGAACACTAACGTGTCACCATCCACGCGCGCACAGTGTTCGGCGGAATTCAACATTCCGCCTTCGTCTTTTTCCGCGATCATGCAGTTCAGGTCGAACGTGACGGCGGCATCCGCCGACGTCACCGTCAGCAAAGAAAACAACAGAGTCGTCAACATGGCGGGCATCCTAGCATGCGCATGCGCTTGGCCGGGATAGGCGCGCCATGCTGAAGAAAGGCGGCTTGCGCCCTTCGCGTCAGTTCGCCGTTGCGCCCGAGTCCTTCACGGCTTTCGCCCACGCCGTGATTTCGGACTGGATGAACGTGCCGAACGCGGCGGTGTTCAGGTTGGAGGCGGCTGCGCCCTCTTCCATCAGGCGCTGCTTGACGGCAGGCGCGGCCAAGGCGCCGCCCAACGCCGCATTCAGCGTGGCGACCACCGCATCCGGCGTGCCGGCCGGCGCGACGATGCCGTGCCACGACACCGCCTGGAAACCGGGCAGGCCGGATTCCGCCATCGTCGGCACGTCGGGCATCGCCGGCGAACGCTGGGGCGAGGTCACGGCCAGCGCGCGCAAGGTGCCCGCCTTCACGTGCGGCAGGACGCCGGGAATGGTGGTGAACATGAAATCGATCTGGCCGCCGATCAGGTCAGTGATGGCCGGGCTGCCGCCCTTGTACGGCACGTGCGTGAATTGCAGCTTGGCCGCGCTCTTGAACATCTCGCCGGCCAGATGGCCCGGGGTGCCGGCGCCCGCCGATCCCATGTTGGTCTTGTCGCCCTGCGAGCGGATGTACGCGATCAGCTCCTGCACATTGGCGGCCTTGACGTTGGGGCCGATGACCAGCACATTCGGCACGGTCGCCAAGAGCGTGACGGGTTTGAAGTCCTTCACCGCATCGTAAGAGATGCGCGAGTACAGCGACGGATTGATGCCGTGCGTGCTGGCGGTAGCCAGCAGTAGGGTGTAGCCGTCCGGCGCCGCGGAGGCCACCTGCTTGGCGGCGATGGTGCCGTTGGCCCCGCCCTTGTTGTCGATGACGATGGTCTGGCCCAGCGTCTTGGCCGCTTCGGCCGCGACCGTTCTTGCCAGGATGTCGGACGTGCCGCCGGCCGAATGCGGCACCACGAGCGTGATGGGTTTGGTGGGGAAGGACTGCGCGTGCGCCGCCGGCAATGCCGGCGACAGACAGGCGGCCAGCGCAACGCGCGCCAGCAGTCGGGTACGGAACATGGAAGTCTCCTGGGTTGTTGTTGAATGCGGCGCCTTCAAAGGACGCCGTCATGCCCGCGCGGGACGGGTCCGGTCAATCGGACCCCAGTTGCAGCTTGTTGGGCTGGCGCCTTTCAATGGACCACTTGAGCAGCGCGGCAGACCGGTAGATGCCGTGCGCGAACTTGCCGTAGGGCAGCGTCAGGAACAGCGCCATCACCACGCCCAGGTGTATCGCCAGCAGCAAGGCCATGGCACTGCCGTCGCGTCCGGCAAGCAGCGCCAGGCCCGTGGCGCTGGTCAGGAACAGCAGCATGATGAAACCGCGGTCCATCGGTTTTTGCGCCGCGTCGCCTTGTTCCGGATGTCGTTTGACGTTCAGCCAGAGCAGCCCCGCCGGCCCGATCAGAAGGCCGATGCCGCCCGCCGTGCCCAGCAGCACCGGCGCGCTTAGCAAGGGATACGGCGCCTGCTGCCCCAGCAGGTAGTGATAGAGCGTCGCCACGCACGTGGCCGCGAAGCACAGCATGAAGCCGTAGAACGTGAAGTGGTGGAAGCGCCGGCGCCACTGGGTGAAGGCGTCGTCCGCGTTGTTGCAGCCTTTGCCGTGCCCGCCATCCAGATAGCGCAGGCGCAGCGCGTCGTGCGCCGCTTCTGCCACCGCGGCGCCGGACGCAGCCCCCGGGCTGACGTTGCGCCAGAAGCGCGTGACCCCCACGCCCAGCGCCAGCATCGAAAAGCCGAACACCACGCCGAACATCAGCGCCAGCGTGTTGTGCGGGAACACGGCGTAGAAGTTGCCGGCCATCGGCGCGTGGAACAGGCCGCCCGCCATCAGCACCGCCAATACCAGGAACAACGCCAGGCCGCCTGCCGTGGCCAAGGACAAGGCCAGGCCATTGCGCTTGTACAACGCCCCCAGCGCAGCGGGCCAGGCGTAGTCGGTATAGGTCTGCACCCGGACGCGGGCCATGGCCTGCGGCACGTTCACCGCGAATTCATGCGGCGGCGCATACTGACAGGCGTGCAGACAGGCGCCGCAGTTGTGGCACAGGTTGGCCAGATAGTTCAGGTCGGCCTTGCCGAATTCCAGGCGGCGGGTCATGGCCGGGAACACCGCACAGAAGCCTTCGCAATAGCGGCAGGCGTTGCAGATCTGCATGACGCGGGCGACTTCGGTTTCGTCGGCGGTCAGCAATTCCGCTTGAGGCTTTGCCTGCTTGCCCAGCCAGCGCACCGGCTGCTCGGTCATGGCAGGCGCGGCCTCGACATGCGGGGTGGAAAAAGACTGCGCCTCGCGGGCCAGGGCTTCAAGCTGCTTCATGGGGTGCTCTTCGCAAGGGTCTGGGCGCGCGCGGCGGCGGCGGCCCGGGTGCCGGCAATGCGGCCAAACGCTGTGCCGATGGACATGCCCACCCCGGCCGTGTAGCCCTTGCCCAGCACGTTGCCGGCCATCATTTCGCCGGCCACGAACAGGTTGTCGCTGGGCACGTCGTTGAACCGCACCGCGGCGGTGTCATCCACTTTCAGGCCCAGATAGGTGAACGTGATGCCGGGGCGCAGCGCGTAGCCGTAGAACGGCGCGGTGTCGATTGGCCGCGCCCAGTGCGTCTTGGCGGGCGTGACGCCCTCGGTATGGCAATCGTCCAGCGCGGTGTGGTCGAACGTGCCGACCCGACAGGACGCGTTGTAATCGCCCAGGGTCTGCGCGAACGTGGCGGGGTCCAGGCCCAGTTTTTCAGCCAGTTCGGGCAGCGTATCGGCCTGCACGCCCGGAAACACCGGCGGCATGAAACGGCCGATGGCCTTGGCGTCGATGATGGAATAGGCAATCTGGCCAGGCTGCATGGCGGTCAGGCGGCCCCAGATGGCGTAGCGCTTGGGCCAGAAATCCTCGCCTTCGTCGTAGAAACGCACCGCATCGCGATTGACCACCACGCCCAGCGACACGCAATCGATGCGGGTACAGATGCCGCCGTCGTACAGGGGCGCTCGCGCATCAATCGCCACGCAATGCGATTGGGACGGGTCGCCGATGCTGTCGGCGCCCGCGTCCAGCATGAATTTCAACAGCACGCCCATGTTGAAGCGCGTGCCGCGGATCAGGAAATTGTCGGCCGGCCATTCGCCGCGCTCGTTCTGGCCCCACGCTTCGCGCAGCCATTCCCGGTTGGACTCGAAGCCGCCCGCGGCCAGCACACAGGCGCGCGCCTCGATGCGTTCGTCGCCGATGCGCGCCGCCTTGAAGCGGCCGTCTTCAAGCTCCAGGGCGTCGACCGGGGCGTTGTAGCGGATCTGCACGCCCAGCGCCTCGGCGCTGCGGTAATAGGCATTCACCAGCGCCTTGCCGCCGCCCATGAAGAAAGCATTGGTGCGCGCCACGTGCAGCGCGCCCGACAACGGCGGCTGGAAGTTCACGCCATGCCGGCGCATCCAGTCGCGGCAGGTAGCCGATTCGCGGATGACCAGGCGCGCCAGATGCTCATTGGTCAGCCCGCCAGTGACCTTCAACAGGTCCTGCCAGTATTCCTCTTCGGGATAGGCGTCGGTCAGCACGTCCTGCGGCGCGTCGTGCGTGCAGCGCAAATTGCGCGTGTGCTGCGAATTGCCGCCACGCCATTCACGCGGCGCCGCTTCCAGCAGCATCACGCTTGCGCCGGCCTCGCGCGCCATCAGGGCCGCGCACAGCGCCGCATTGCCCCCTCCCACCACCAAGACGTCCACCATGCCATCGTCCCCGAATCAAGGGACCGACTGTACCCAGCGGGTGGCGGTTGCGATATCAGGCAGGCGTCAACGGGTGTTCACGATTCGTGAAGGGCCACCACCGCCCACTTGCCGTCGCGTGCCAGCGTGCGCGACACATCCGCCAGCACCAGGCGCGCAGCCAAACCGGCAGGTGACAGCTCGTCGTCGGACAGGCTGGCCAGCAGATTGGGGCGGAACAGGTGGGCGTCTTCAATGCGCGCCATGTGCAGCTGGCCGGGCGCAATGCGAGCCGTGGCCGAACTGGGCTGGATCGTGGCGGCGTTGCCCAGCTGCACCACGTCCATCAGCAACGACAGGCCATCGACTTCAGCCACCACGCGCGGCGTCTGCCCCATTTGCTGGAACGCGTTGTTGACCAGCGCGCGCAAGCCGTGCCGGCCGCTGGGCAGCACCAGCGGCAGATGCGCAATGGCGTCCAGCCGCGTCGTGTCGCCGTCGGGCACGCCCGGCATGTCGCGCCGGGCGCAGAGGTACAGCGGTTCGTCCAGGAGCGGCATGATGCTCCAGCGCCGCGCGGACTCGGAGTGAAACACGATGGCCAGGTCCAGCAAGCGGCCGTTGAGCATGTCGGCAAGGTGGCCCGACAGCGCCTCGACCAGATGCAGGCGGATGTCGGGATAGCGCTCGTTCATGGCTTGTAGGAACGGCGCGCCCAGAATGGCCGCCGTGGTGGATGGCAGGCCGACGCTGACGTGCCCGGCCAGCCGCGCCTGCTGGGCGGCCGTCACCGCATCGTCGGCGTGGCGCAGGGCCAGCTGGGCCTGGCGGAAAAACGCCAGCCCCGCGTCCGTCGGCACGACGCCGCTGGCGCTGCGCTGCAGCAGCCGGGTCGAGAGTTCACCTTCCAGCCGGCTGATCTGCTGGCTGAGGGCCGAGGTGACCATGCCCAGGGACATGGCCGCCCGGCCGATGCTGCCCGCCTCGACGACGCGGACGAAGTAACGCAACTGGCGCAGTTCCATGGCGACCCTGGTTCCTGGAAGAATGACAGGGCCGATTGTAGAAGCTCAGTAGCGCGAGTCCTTGGGTTTCTTGCCGTTGGGGAAATCCTTCTCCTTGCCGGCGAAGTCCGGACGCGGCATGTGAGTAAAGTATTCGGCCACGTCCACGGCGTCCTGGTCGGACAGCACGTCGCCCTCGCCCCAATTGCCGTGCGTGTTCACGCCCATCGGCATGCTGTTGCGGATGAATGCCGCAGCCTTGTACGTGCGCGCGAGACCGGCCCCGATGTTGAACGATTCGTCGCCCCACAACGGCGGGAACACGATGTCGCCCGCGCGGTCCTTCTTGCCTTCGCCATTGGCGCCGTGGCAGGACGCGCACTGCGCCGCATACAGGCCCTTGCCCCGCACCGGATCAGGCACAAGCTTGGTATCGATCGGCCAGGCGTTTTCGATCTGCACCTTTGCGCCATGCGGCACGTCTTGGCCCAGCCACTTCATGTAGGCAATCATCGCCTTCATTTCGGCAGAATCCTTCTCTAGCGGCTTGCCGTTCATCGACCGCATGAAGCAGCCGTTGATGCGGTCTTCCAGCGACACCACGCGGTTCGCGCGCGGGTTGAACTGCGGAAAGGTGTTGACTGTATTGATGTACGGCGCCCCCATCGGCTTCTTGCCTTCCTGCACATGGCAGCTGTTGCAGTTCATGCTGGCGCCCGTGTTCTGCGGCAGCAGGCGGCGGGTTTCGTTCAAGAGGCGCTTGCCGTAGTTGATCTGGTCCGCATTGGGTTCGCCGGCGATCTGCGTATCCGACGGGATCGTGTAGTCGGGCAGGCGTTTGCCGTCCTTGTCGATCACCGCGTACGTGTTGCGGGCGCCGGCCTGCGCGCCCGGCGCCGGCGTATCGGGCGCCGCGCTTGCGGCCATCCAACTGCCGGCGGCGACGGCAAGCGCCAACAGCGTGGCGATTCGGGTGTGCTTACTCATGCTTGCCTCCGGCGACGATGTTGGGCTTCTTGCTGGCCAGGAAATCGCGGATATGCGCGACATCGTTGTCGGCGATCGGCGGCGCCTGGTTCGTCCATGCCGTGCGGATGAAATTGATGACGTCGGTGACGTCCTGGTTGCTCAAGTGCCTGAAGCCGGGCATCGCGAACGCCATCGCGTCCGTCTCGTTAGCCGGCATCTTGCCGCCTTCCAGCGTGATCTGGATGATGGACTGCGGGTTCTGCGCGTACACCGCCGAATTGCCCGCCAGCGCGGGGAAAATGCGCGGCATGCCCTGCCCGTCCGCCCGATGGCAGACCACGCATTGCTCCATGTAGATGACCGCGCCGCGCGAATCGTAGCGGCCGTCGCGCAAAGCCGCGGTGGTGGTGTCGGCCTTGGGCGGGAACGCCGCAAGCTTGCCCGCTACCGGAGGCAACTGCTTCAGATAGGCCGCGATGCTGGCCAGGTCGCCGTCCGTGAAGTAGCGCGTGCTGTGCTCGACCACATCGGCCATCGCGCCAAACGCGGCGACCTTGTCGGTGCGCCCCGTCTTCAGGAACATCACGATTTCTTCCGCGCTCCACGATTGCAGGCCTTGCGCTTCGCCGCGCAGGCTCTTGGCGCGCCAGCCGTCGATGACGGCGCCCGACAGGAAGGCGTCGCCGTCGGCCAGCGACAGCGCCTTTTCCTGATAGGCCAGGCCGCGCGGGGTATGGCAGGCGCCGCAGTGGCCGGGGCCTTCCACCAGGTAGGCGCCGCGCACCAGCTTTTCATCGGCGCCGGCCGGTGCCGCGAAGTCGCGCTTGCCGGCGAACAGCAGTTGCCACCAGGCCATGGGCCAGCGCATGTTCAGCGGCCAGGGGATCGTGGAATCGGCGCTGGGCTGGCTTACGGGTTCGACCTGCGACATGAAGTACGCATACAGCGCCTGGATGTCCGCGTCCGGCATGATGGCGTACGACGGGTACGGCATGGCCGGGTACAGGGGCGTGCCGTCCTTGCGGATGCCAAACTGCACCGCGTTCTTGAAATCAGCGTAATCGTAGTTGCCGATGCCCGACTGCTTGTCAGGCGAGATGTTCGACGAATAGATCGTGCCTACCGGCGTCTGCATCGCCAGGCCGCCCGCGAAGGGCTTGCCGCCGGGCACGCTGTGACAGGCCACGCAATCGCCCGTGCGCGCGATGTAGGCGCCGGCCTCGATCAGTCGCCGGTCCTGGATGTCGACCGATGCGGCCGTGTCCACCTTGCGATTTGCGGTCAGCAGCTGCGCGCCGCCGATTGCCAAGCCCGCGGCCACCAGCAGGCCGGCCACCGCCTTGAGCCCGAATTTCCTCATTACTACCCTCCGTATCCGCTGGGCAGCGTGCACGTCGGGGAGTTCGTACGGCCTGTCCAGCTTATGGAGGAAGCTTACGCCTTTCAGTAATAAGCTTATGACCGAAAAGCATAACTTCTGCGGGCTTGTTTGATCTCTCGCAAACCCGCATCAGGCGGCCCGGAAAGGGCCATGCTGCGGCCGCCGGATCAGGCGGCCGCAGCCATCCACATGCCGTCAGGCAGCCGGAATCGTCAGGCCCTTCACCACGGCCGGACGCGCCACAAAGGCTTCCAGCACGCGGGCCACGTTCTTGAACTGCGAGAACCCGACCAGGTCGCCGGCCTCGTAGAAGCCGACCAGGTTGCGCACCCAGGGCAGGATGGCGATGTCGGCAATGGTGTATTCATCGCCCATGACCCAGTCGCGGCCTTCCAGGCGCTGGTCCAGCACGCCCAAGAGGCGCTTGGATTCGGCTACATAGCGGTCGCGCGGACGCTTGTCTTCGTATTCCTTGCCGGCGAACCGATGGAAGAAGCCCAGCTGGCCGAACATGGGGCCGATGCCGCCCATCTGGAACATGACCCACTGCAGCGTTTCGTAGCGCCCCGCCGTATCCGCCGGGATGAACTGACCCGTCTTGCTGGCCAGATAGACCAGGATGGCGCCGGATTCGAACAGCGCCAGCGGCTTGCCGTCCGGGCCATTGGGATCCAGGATGGCCGGAATCTTGTTGTTCGGGCTGAGCGACAGGAATTCAGGCGAAAACTGGTCCTGCGTATCGAAACTGACGCGGTGCGGCTCGTAGGGCAGCCCCAGCTCTTCCAGCAGGATCGACACCTTCACGCCGTTGGGCGTGGGCAGCGAATACAGCTGGATACGGTCGGGATGCGCGGCGGGCCACTTCTTGGTGATGGCAAACGAATCAAGGGAGGTCATGCGAGGGGTTCTCCAGGGGAGCGGAAACTGCAGCGGGAATTTGCGCGGTAATCCTAGCGCAAATACGGGAAATTCCGCGACATTCCCGGGTTGCCGACCGGGCTGAACGCAAGCTGTCCTAGCCCGCGCGCCGGGCGCACAACCGCCCAAATACCGCCCTGAGCGCCACCACGGCCAGTGCGATGGGCAGCACCAGGTGCCACTGCGCCAGGAACAGCTCGCGCGTCGCCTCGCCCGGCGCCCAGGTATTGCCAAACACCACGGGCGCGGGCGGCGCCAGGTAGAGGGCGATGAGCGCGGCGGCCAGGGTCGCCGCCAGCCGCCCGGCCAGCGACCGGCGCACCGCCTGGAAGCGTTCGGCCAGCATCAGCGCGATCAGCCCGGCCAGGCCTGCCATGACGGCGTCAGCGTAGAAGTCGCGCGGTCCGTACACATATGGGGCGTCGGGGACCACCCAACCGTAGGCGTCGGTCGTCAGGATCGAGGTCAGGCAGGCGCCGAAAGACGCCGCGGCGGCGCCCAGCAGCAGCAGGTCACACACACATAGCAGGAAGGTTCGCATTGCGGAAAGGCGTCGTCGCGCGGGTTGAAGATCGGCCGCAGCATGCCACAGGCCGGCCCCGGGCGCAGCCCACGCCACGGGCGCCCGTCCCGCGCTACAGTAAGCAGCCCCCTCCCTGCCCCGGACGTCCATGCTTGCGCCCCGCCTGCTGCCAGCCTTGCTCCTGACCGCCGCCCTGCTGGGGCCGGCATCGGCCGCCCCGCTGATGGACCAGCGCTACGGGCCGGATGCCGCCCAGATCGCCGACGTCTATCTTCCCGAAACTCCCGCCCCCGGCGGCGCCCCGGTGCTCGTCGTCGTCCATGGCGGTTCGTGGAAGAACGGCGACAAGGCCGCGCCCGAGGTCGTCCAGAACAAGTTGGCCTACTGGCTGCCGCAAGGCTATGTCATCGTGTCGGTCAACACGCGATTAATGCCGCAGGCACGCCCCGAAGCGCAGGCCGAAGACCTGGGCCGCGCATTGGCATGGATCGGCCAACGCGCCCGCACCTGGGGCGCCGACCCGGACCGGCTCATCGTCATGGGGCATTCGTCCGGCGGCCACTTGCTGGCGCTGCTGGCCGCCGATGAGCCCATGCGGCAACGCACCGGCGCGCGGCCCTGGTTGGCCAGCGTCGTGCTGGACGGCGCGGGGTTCGACCTGCTGGACGTCATGCCCCGCCCGCACGCCCCCTTCTACGACGAGGCCTTTGGCGCCGATCCCGCGCAATGGGCGGCAGCGTCGCCCGCCGCGCAACTGCGCGGCCAGCAGCCGCCTACCCTTTTCGTGTGTTCGACGCTGCGCCCCGATCCCTGCCGCCGATCGCAGCGCTATGCCGACCTACTGAAAGCGCACGGCGGCCAGGCGGAACTGGTGGGCATTGCACGTAACCACGCCCAGATCAACGCCGACGTGGGCGCCGACAACGACGAGACACGCGCGATCCACACGTTCATCGAGGCACAGCTGCGTCGATAGCGGCGCCTGGATTCGCCCCGGCGCGCGTTGTCGTGCACAATCCGGCCACGCGAACCTTCCCGCGGCCCCCCAAGCAGTCCCCATGACGCCTTTGCAGCACACCCCGATCACCACGCTCGTGTTCGCCGCCGCCCTGTGGCTGCTGGCGCCGGGCGCCCACGCCGCCGACACCACCGCGCCTGAAAAATCCACCGTCCGTTCGACGACGCCGCCTGCCGGTATGCCGCAATATGGCGTGGGCACGCACGGCCGCAGCCTGACGCTTGCCTTGCCCGACAGGCAATCCATCGCGCCCGCCCCCAACACGCCGTACCGCCTGTTTCTGACCGGCAAGACCGACGCGATCCAGAACACCCCCAGCAATGACGGCATCCTGCACGGCGTCACCGACGCCCAGGGCCGCACCGCCTGGGTCTGGACCGAGCAGCCGCACGCCGCCACCGACTTCACGCTGATCCGTCGCGTGGGCGACGGCGCGTGGGGCCACTTCTTCCAGCTGAATTCCAGTGGCGACAACGCGCCGCTGCCCGCCTGGCCGTACATCCTGACGATGCGTCAGCGCTGGGGCGAACAGTGGGTCGACCTGGGCTACACCACCCGCCAGGGCGCCACGGCCTACTTCAGCCATGACATGCCCGCAAGCCCCTTATCCCTGTCGATCGAGGGCGCGGTCACCGACAACGCGGCGTGCTTTGCCGAACTGGACGCCATCAATCTCAAGTTCGCGCAGCAGGATGTGGACGGCGCCGAGCAATTGATCAGCGCCATGCGCTGCGCCGACACTCCGCAGCAGCAACTGGACCTGGCCCACCTGCTGTTGATGGTTGGCCAGCAAGACCAAGCCCGGCAATGGGTCCAGCGCGCCCGCCAGTGGCGCTTCCCGGAATCGCTCAAACGCCCCACCAAGGCCGTGCTGCAAGACCGCCTGAACCTGGAACGCCTGCTGGGCATGCCAGAACTTGCACTGGCTGACACGCAGGTGCTGCAGCAACGCCAAGCCAAGCGCGGCCGCGCACGGCAGCCCGACGACCCGGACCTGGCCAACGAAATCGCCTACTACCTGGCGGACTTTCCCGACTTTTTGCCCCAGGCCGAAGCGCAAGTGCGCGAGTCCATCCTCCGCACGGGCGCAAACCCGTACAACCAGGGAACCCTGGGCTGGATCCTGGCGCGGCGAGGCGACACGGACGAAGGCCTGCGCCTGATGCGCGAGTCCTATCGCGAGATTCCGCGCAACGAAGAAATCGTGGCCGACTATGGCCTGACGCTGTGGCAGCACGGCCAGCCGGAACAGGCGGCGCGGCTATGGGATCAGGCGCAAGCACAGTGCGTGTGGGGCCGGCGCATGTATGACGCGATGCGCCAGGCGGGATATCCACATCCGTACTTCCAAGCGTCGAGTTCCCCGGCCGTGGAGGGATATCGGCAGCGCTGCGATCGTCCGTGGGCAAAGCGCAAGGGCTGGCGGACCGACGTCGCCCTATAATCGTCCGCATACGCTGCACGCTACGCGCCTGCTGAGGGGCAGCCGCAGGAGACCGCCATGAATTCCCCGTTGAAGCACCTGATCGCCCTGCTTGCCGCCGCTTTCCTGCTTGGCGGCTGCGCCCCCGGCAACAGCGGCCCGCCCCACCCGGGCGCCGTCAACCCCTACAGCAACGGCGGCTTCCATGATGCCGGGCCCAATTACCCGGATACCGGCCGCTAGGCCATCCGCTCAAGCCGCGTCCCGGATCGCCGCGATCACGCTGTTCAGTTCCGCGTCGCGATCCGGTTCGTTCGCGCTGGCATAGCGCGGTTCCGGGTAAGCCGCCAACTGCACCACCACCAGCGCGTGGCGGCGGTCGATGTAGATGCGCTGGCCGGAATGGCCCATGGCCATCATCGCGCCGTCTTCGCGCAGCCACCAGCTATAGCCATACGCCGTCAGCCCCAGCGCCTGGCGGCTGGCGGAATGGAAGGCTTCGGGCACCACGTGGGCCACGGCGCCGGCTTGGTCGATCCAGCCTTTGGGCAGCACCCGCTTGCCGCCGATCACGCCGTCGTCCAGCACGAACTGGCCCACCCGGCCCAGATCCCGCAGTGTCATGCCGGCGCGGCTGCCGCCGATCTCCTGGCCGTTTTCGGATTCCAGCGTGTAGAAAGCGTCGAACTCCATCCCGTAGGGCTGCCAGATCTTCTGCGACAGGTAATCGGCCAGCGTCATGCCGGTGGCAGCTGAAAGCAGCGCGCCCAGCAGATAGGTATCGCCCGTGTTGTAGTGCCACACCGCGCCCGGCGCATGCAGCCGCGGGCACGCGCGCAGCAACGCCAGCACGCCGCCCGGCACCTTGTCCGCCAGCGACTTGCTGTAGCGGTTCACATCCGATTGCTTGTCCGTGTAGTCCTCGGTCCATGCCATGCCCGATGACATCGTCATCAGGTGCCTCACGGTCACCTGGTCGTAGGCGCAGCCCTGCATGGCGGGCAGGTACCGCGTGACGGGGTCGTCGATGCTGTGGATGGCGCCGTCCTGCACGGCCGCGCCCACCAGCAGCGACGTCACCGACTTGATGGTGGACATCGTGGACCAGCGGTCGTGCGGCTGCAGGCCCAGGCCGTAACGTTCCAGCACCACCCGCCCCTCGCGCATCGCCAATAGCCCGGCCACGTTGTTGCGGTCCATGAATTCCGGCAGGCCGCGCTGCACGCCATCGGACTCGTACTGCACGCGCGCTTCGGGGCCGCGCTCCAATTCACGCGTCGCCGGGCCACGCGCCACGCTGCGGGTAGCGAACAACTGGTCGACGATGCGGTAGCCATAAGCCTGCAGGCACGGCGGCCACAGCAGGAAATCTTCGCTGCGGGGCAGATGGACGGCGGGCCGGGCGATGGCTGCGGCGGCGGAAGGAAAAGACAAGTCGGTCATGGGCAAGGCTCGATGCGTGGCGTCCCGCCGGCGATGCAGCGGTGCTGAAGGGATGAGGCGGGGTCAATCGTTCTGGATGCCCAGCCGCTTGATGATCGGCCCCCAGGTCGCGGATTCGCGCTGCATGGCTTGCGCCACGGCCTGCCCGCCAAATTCGGCCGGCGGCAGCATGTAGATCTGCGCCATCTGCGCCCGCGCGTCGGGGTCGGCCCAGAACTTCTGCGTGGCCTCGGTCAGCCGCGCAAGCACGGCGGGCGGCGTCCCTTTGGGAGCCATCAGCCCGTACCAGCCGTCGCTGGGAAAATCGGTGGCGCCCACTTCGTAGATCGTCGGCACATCGGGAAGCTCGGCCACGCGCTGGCTGCCGAAGACCACCAGCGGCACCGCCTTGCCCGTCTTGATTTGCGGAATCGCCCCCGAGAGCGCATCCGCCGTCAGATCGATCTGCCCGCCCACCAGGTCCATCATGGCGGGCGCCGCCCCCTTGTAAGGCACGTGCGACATGTCCAGCCCGAAATGCTGCGCCAGGAAGGCCACGTTCAAATGCGTCGAATTGCCCATCCCGGCCGAGCCGTAATTCAAGACGCCGGGCTTGCTCTTGGCCACCTTGACCAGGTCCTGGACGCTCTTGATGCCGCTGGCCGGATTCGTCACCAGCACCTGCGACGTGCCGGCAATCATCGTCACCGGGTCAAAGTCACGCACCGGGTTGTAGGCCAGGGTTTTGTACGAGAACGGGTTCAAGGACATGTTCGACGTGCTGCCGAACAACAGCGAATAACCGTCCGCGGGCTGCTTGGCGACGAAGGCGGCGGCAATGCTGCCGTTGGCGCCCGGCTTGTTCTCAACGATTACCGTGCCGCCGATCGCTTTGGACACATAGCTGGCCCAGGCGCGCGCCAGGGCGTCCGCCGCGCCGCCGGCCGACACCGGCACCACCACGGAAACCGGCTTGGCCGGAAAGCTCGCCTGTGCCCATACCGGGGCGGCCACGGCGGCGCTCAGGCCTGCCGCCACCATGAATCTGCAGAGCGCCCCCCGCAGAAGGCCGATCGAAACGGCCGGGGCAGCAAAACGGGATGACAGCGTCGGGACCATGGCGGCTCACTGAATGGCGGGTGTCGGAATGCGACGGATGAGCAGCGATCTTAGGAGCGCCACTAATTGCCGTCCAATGCATAATCAGCTTACCTTCCATAATCAAAATGAATAATTCTGGCAGGCCGCATGAATCTTCAGCAGTTGGACCACTTCCTGGCCGTCGTCGAAACCCAGTCTTTCAGCCGCGCCGCCGACAAGCTGCACCTGACCCAGCCCGCGCTTAGCCGCAGCATCCAGGCGCTGGAAGAGGAACTGGGCGGGCCGCTGCTGGAGCGTGGCAAGAACAAGACGCTGACTGCCCTGGGCGAATTGGCGCTGGCCCGCGCGCGGCGGGTGCGGGTCGAGCTGGCCGAACTGCGGCGCAGCGCCAAGATCCTGGCGAACGTCGAAGCCGGCACCCTGCGCCTGGGCCTGGGCCCTGCCCCAACGGCGATGCTGTCGGTGCACCTGCTGCAGCACATGATGCAGCGCTACCCCGCCATCAAGGTTCAGTTAAGCGGCGGCACCGCCGACATGCAACTGCAGGAACTGCGCGAAGGCGCCGTCGACGCGCTGATCCTGCACCGTAGCCAGGTCCCGCCGGACGACGACCTGAACCTGGACCTATTCCCGCGCACCTCGTTGGGCTTCGTCTGCCGTGCGGGGCATCCGCTGGAGCACCGCCGCGCGCTCAGCTTCGCCGAACTGCGCAAGTACCCGCTGGCGGCCAGCGGCCGCGCGATGAGCAATGACGTGATCCACCGCTTGAATGAATACTTCGGCAACCGCACGCACTTCTACGATGCGATCCAATATCAATCGAACGATGTGAACGCCCTGGTGGAAGTGGTGCGCCGCACGGACGCCGTGTTCTTCGGCGTGCTGCAGGTGGCGCGCACCCTGCTGGACCGCGGCGAACTGGTGCTACTGCACCTGTCGCCGCCGCTGTCGCTGAGTTCGGAATTCATGTTCGTGACGCTGGACGGCAAAACGCCGCCGCCCGCGCTGGAAAAAATCCGCGACTGGTGCGCCGCGCAGATGGCGGCTTAGGCCTAGCCCGGCTGCGCCAGCAGGCGCTGGATCTCGGCCTCGGTCTCCGCATAGTTGCCTTCGCCAAAATGGCGGTAGACGATCTGGCCTTGCTTGTCGATCAGATAGACCGCCGGCCAGTACTGGTTGCGATAGGCCTCCCACGTGGCATAACGGTTGTCCTGCGCCACCGGGTACGTGATCTTGAAGCGTTCCAGCGCCTTCTGGACGTTGGGCGTCGAACGCTCGAACGGGAACTCCGGCGTGTGCACGCCCACCACGACCAAGCCCTGGTCCTTGTACTTCTGATGCCAGCTGGTGACGTACGGCAGCGTGCGGATGCAATTGATGCAGGTGTAGGTCCAGAAATCCACCAGCACGACCTTGCCGCGTTGCGAGGCCAACGTCAGCGGCGGGCTATTGAGCCAGTTTTCGATACCGGTAAATTCAGGCGCGGGGACAGGCGTGCCAGCAGCCTGCGCAGCGCCCGGCACCACCGACGCCGCCAGCGACGTAGCCAGCAACGCGCCCAGCGCGATCTTCTTCATGGAAGCAAACATGGTCGGACTCCTTGGGGTCAGGGGAGAAAGGTCAGTTGAAAAGGTTGCTGATCCAGGCGTAGGCCAGGATGTCGTACTGGAAATAGATGGCGACCGCGGTCAGGACCAGCAGCACGCCGAAGCCCTGTTGCAAGCGATGCGTGTAGCGCGACAGCCCGCGTACCCGGGCGGCGATGGCCTGGCCGCCATAGGCGATGGCCAGCATGGGAATGCCGGCGCCGATGGCGAACACCAGCAGCAAGGTGCTGGATTGCGTCAGGTTCTGCGCCTTGGCGGCCAGCACCAGGATCGACGCCAGCACCGGGCCCGCGCAGGGTGTCCACACGGCGCCCAGCGACAGCCCCAGCAGAAAGCCGCCCGCATTCCCGTTACCGGCCCCGCCGGCGCTGAACGCCAGCTGCTGCAACGGTCCGCCAAAGCGCGCGATCAGGCGGTCATAGGGCCACGGCCAGATCCGCACCAATCCGAACAGCGCCAGCAACGCCACCGAGGTGGACCGCACGGCTTCATGCACCGAGGCATTCAGGTTTGACAGCAAGCTGAGCGCGATGCCCAGGCCAGCGAACGCCAGCACGAAGCCGGACACGACAAACAAGGGACGCATCCGGTCGGAACGTTCCAGCGAGGTGCCAAGCAGCACCGGCAACAAAGGCAGCACGCACGGCGACGCGATGGTCAGCATGCCGGCCAGCAGGGCGATGGGGGTGTTGATCAGGTCCATGGGGTGTCCTTTGGAAAGAGGCCCCATTGCACCCGCGGCACGTATCCGGCTTGTGCCCGATTGGCGCAGTTTTTCCTGCTTATGTATCCGCCGCTGGCGCGTATACAGTACGACACACATCCCGGCTCGGGCGGCGCTATAAACCGTTCACCGCAGTCTGTGGAGCCCTTCCGATGAAACGCTTTCTTGCCGTCCTGTTGCTGCTGTTCGGCGGCTTTACCGCCGAAGCCGCCAAGCCACTCCAATGCCAGCTGATCACCAATTCCCGCCCGCGCCGGGATCCCCTGCCCCCGGTATCATGAACGGCACGCCCTCCCACCCCAGAAAGGCATCCGCAGATGGATCACGTTGATCACGTCATGATCGTCGACGACGATCGCGAAATACGCGAGCTGGCCGGCAACTTCCTGAAGAAGAACGGCCTGGCCGTCACGCTGGCGGCCGACGGCCGGCAGATGCGATCGCTGCTGGAAAGCCTGTCCGTCGACCTCATCGTGCTGGACATCATGATGCCCGGCGACGACGGCCTGGTGCTGTGCCGCGAGTTGCGCAGCGGCAAGCACCGCCGCATCCCCATCCTGCTGCTGACGGCGCGCAGCGACGACATGGACCGCGTCATCGGCCTGGAAATGGGCGCCGACGACTACCTGGTCAAACCCTTCGTGGCGCGCGAACTGCTGGCGCGCATCAAGGCGATCCTGCGCCGCACGCGCATGCTGCCGCCCAACTTCCAGGTAACAGAGCCTGGCCGCGAGATCGCGTTCGGCAACTGGCGCCTGGACACCACCGCGCGCCATTTGCTGGATGCCGATGGCACCATCGTCTCGCTCAGCGGCGCCGAATACCGGCTGCTGCGCGTCTTTCTCGACCATCCTCAACGCGTGTTGAATCGCGACCAGTTGCTGAACCTGACGCAAGGCCGCGACGCCGACTTCTTCGGCCGGTCCATCGACCTGCTGGTCAGCCGCCTGCGCCAGCGCCTGCGCGAAGACGCACGCGAACCGATGTACATCAAGACCGTGCGCAGCGAAGGCTATGTGTTCTCGGCCGCTGTCGACGTCTCGGAACCCGACCAGTGACTGCCGCCGCCCCGCGCCGCTTCCCTTGGCCGGGCACGCTGGTCGCGCGCCTGTTCCTGATCTTCCTCGTCGGCCTGCTGCTGGCGTACGGCCTGTCGTTCGCGTCGTTGTTCTACGAACGCTACAGCACCACCAAAACCATGATGCTGGGCGACCTGGAACGCGATGTCGCCATCGCCATGGACATCCTGGACCGCCTGCCCGCTGCCGAACGCCCCGCCTGGCTGCCTCGCCTGTCCAGCGGCAACCGCGAATACCAGTTGGGCAACGGCGACGCAGACCAACCGCTTGAACTGGATGCGGCCCGCAGCGTCGCGCAGTCCATCCAGGCAGCATTGGGCAACGCCCGCCCCGCGACGATACGGGCCATGGCGGACGACCCCCGCCATATCCAGGCGCGTGTCGTCTTGTCCGATGGGCAGCCCGTGATCCTCGACATCCATCTGTCGTCAATGCGCCCCGCGCCATGGCTGGGCGTCGTGCTGGCGGTGCAACTGCTGCTGCTGATCGGCTGCGCCTGGCTGGCCGTGCGCCTGGCGGTGCGTCCGCTGACGCGGTTGGCGCGCGCCGCCGAAGCGCTGGATCCGAATGCCAAGAGTCCCCTGCTTAGCGAACACGGCCCCGCCGAAGTCGCGCATGCCGCAGTCGCCTTCAACGCCATGCAAACGCGCATCGCTGCCCACGTGGCCGAACGCATGCAGATACTGGGCGCCATCTCGCATGACCTGCAGACGCCGATCACCCGCATGAAGCTGCGCACGGAATTCATGGACGCCTCGGTCGACCGCGACAAGCTGGCGCAAGACCTGAACGAAGTGGAGCGCCTGGTGCGCGAAGGCATCGACTACGCGCGCAGTGCCCACGGCAAGGTGGAAACGCCCGTGCGCGTGGAGCTGGCCGCGTTTCTGGAAAGCCTGGTCTATGACTACCAGGACACCGGCAAGGCGGTCAGCCTGTCGGGCGACAGTGCCGGGCCGCTGTCGACCCGTCCACACGCCTTGCGCCGCGTGCTCGGCAATCTGATCGACAACGCCCTGAAGTTCGCGGGTGCGGCAGAAGTCCGCGTGGACGCTGCCGAAGGCGGTCCCGTGTCGATCTTCGTGCTGGACCGGGGGCCTGGCATTCCCGCGCATGAAATGGATGCCGTGCTGCAACCCTTCTATCGCCTGGAAAGTTCACGCAACCGCGACACGGGCGGCACCGGCCTGGGGCTGGCCATTGCGCAGCAATTGGCGGAAGTCCTGGGCGCGAAGCTGATCCTGAGCCCCCGCGACGGCGGCGGCCTATCCGTTGAACTGCGCATCGCCCGTTAGCGGCGACCCTGCCCCAGGAGCCCCCCCATGAAACGCCTCTTCGCCATCGCTCTACTGGTAGCGGCATCCACCGCGGGCGCAGCGCCCGCCAGCACGGTTGAAATCCTGTCGACCGGGCAGCAATTTGCCGAAGGCACTATCTTCGTCGGCTCGACGCTCTATTACGTGGACTACGGCCGGTCGGCCGTCTACCGCCTGGAGGACAAGCAGCCCCGGCAAGTCTGGCGGCAGGCGGGCAGCGGCGCCAACGGCTTGGTCCAGGACGGGGAAGACCTGCTGGTGGCGGGCTACGACAACGGCACCATCGTGCGCATCAGCCAAACGGGAGACACCCTCGCCGTCTATGACCACGACGACGCGGAACGCCCCTTTGTCCTGCCCAACGATCTGGCGTCGGACGGGCGCGGCGGCATCTACTTCACCGCATCGGGCGACGAGGGCGACACGCTGGGCAAGGTCTACTATCTGGCGCCGGGCGAACTGCCGCATGAAGTCGCCGGCGGTATCCACAACGCCAACGGATTGGTGGTCTCGCCCGACGGCAAGACGCTGTATGTGGCAGAAAGCAGCACCGACCGCCTCTTCCGGTTTGATGTCGGCGCCGGGGGCACCCTGTCCCACAAACAGGAATTCCTGGCGCTGGATACCGTGCTGGCCGATGGTGTCAATCCGCGCCATACGCCGGACGGCGTCCGCATCGACCGGCAAGGCCGGCTCTTCGTCAGCCTGTATCACGGAGGCGGTTTCGCCGTGTTCGCACCGGACGGCAAACTGCTGGCGCGGGTGGACCTGCCCGGCCAACATCACGCGAACCTGGCCTTGACGCCCGATGAAAAGTTCGTGGAAGGCACCATCGCCAACGACAGCGAGGTCGATGGCTACCTTGGGGCGTTGTACCGCGTCGCCAATCCCGTATCAGGCGGCTGACAGCGCGCCCGACTTCAAGAGGGGCGCCAAGATGCCCGCCGTATAGACCCGCGCCACCTTCTCCAGAAACGCCGTGAAGTCGGTCTTGGCGGCATGGTCGGCGCGATCGGAAATCACGCGCATCACCGCAAACGGAATGCCGAACTCATAGCAGACCTGCGCCATCGCCGCGCCTTCCATCTCGACGCACAGCGCATCAGGCAAGCGCTTGCGCAATGCCTGGGCCTCGTCATTGTGGCTGACGAAGATGTCGCCGGTCGCGATCAACCCCGAATGGACCTTGGGCTGCGCAAGCGTGGAGCCCGCGGGATCGCCCGCTGCCCCGTACCGCCGGACGAAGTCCTGGGCGCTGTCGTGCAACAGCTTGCTCAGGGCGGCATCCGACTCGAACTGCACCCGGCCCAACAAGGGGATCTCGTGCTGGCCGAACAGCGGCCGGGCGTCCATGTCGTGCTGCATCAAGGTATTGGCCACCACCACGTCGCCCACGTCCACATTCGGATGCAGGCCGCCCGCCAACCCGGTGAAGATCACCTTCGTCACCTGGAACTCCCGGATGACGATAGACGCCGTCGCAGCCGCCGCCACCTTGCCGATACGGCTGAGCGCGATGACGCACGGCGTACCCCACAACGTACCCACGTGAAAATCGCGCCTGGCGATACGGTGAATCGTCGCGCCCGGGTCCATCGCCGCCAGCAGATCGGCGATTTCTTCGTGCAACGCGCCGAGGATGGCGAGACGTTCCATGGTGTCCTTTGAGATGTCTGGCGACACGGCTGACTGCCGCGCAGGGGGAACATACTTTAAACGGCGTCTGGGTATCAACAGGCGGTGATGTGCGTTCTGTGTGTTGCGTTCTTCGTTCTGTGTGGAGTGCGCAATGTGCGGTGCTCTGTACCCCAACGTATCCAACGGGCCTGGTGATACACGGCAATGCAGTGCCGCTACCCAGGCGACACACACCGGATACAGGCACTTGTTGCAATGCAGGCTCCATTCCACCTTCGCGGTAACGCCGCGGCATCACCGGGAGCCATCATGGCCAAGAAACTTGAAGAAGTCCTCTACACCGCCAACACCCACACCACCAGCGGCCGCGACGGCACGGGCCGCAGCAGCGATGGCGCGCTGGACGTGCAACTGAGCCCGCCCGGATCCGGCAAGCCGGGCACGAATCCCGAACAACTGTTTGCCGTGGGTTATTCCGCCTGCTTCATGGGAGCAATGAAACGCGCGGGAGCCGCGAATGGCATCGCCGTTCCGAAGGACGTGGCAATTGATGCCAGCGTGTCACTGGGCAAAGTCGACGGCGGGGCGAATTTTGCACTGGGGGTCGTGCTGGCGGTGTCGCTGCCGGGGCTGAGCGAGGAGGAGAAGCGGGTGCTGGTGGAAGCCGCGCATCAGATGTGCCCGTACTCGCGAGCAATCAAGGACAACGTGGACGTGCGGTTTGAGGTGATTTGAGGGAGGGATGGGGCGGTGGATTTTCTACCGCTCCATTTGGAATACAAGCGGCTTCGAAAATGCAGTCTGACAACGTATTTCGCCGTATTTTCAATACGGTTTGGTCGCCTTATGAAGGGTATAAGACTGGCGCCATGCACGCCCAGTTCACCCACGAGCGAGTCTTCAGACTTCGCCTCGCATCTCAAGCCTATGAATTGAAATGGATTTCCCTGAAAATTCGTGGGAAAACCTCAGAGCCTGACACCTTAAACCGGAGGCGTATTAAACCTGCTTCAAATTCTCAACTAGAAAGTGACAAAAGCTTATAGACCCTATCAGTAATTTTTCCCACACCCTCAATTTTAGAAGCCGTCGCAAATTCAACATATTTCTTCGCCAGCTCAGGAACCCTATCGGGCTCGGCAATTAGCGCGCAAGCCAACCCATAATACGCCCTGTTAGGAAAATTATTACATAAGCAATGGGAGATCACGTCAACAGGAGAGTTCAATCCGCGGGAACACTCCACAACCGTAGAGTATTTTTGATAGAAAAAATCTCCATCTACCTCTACAAATTTTAGTATCTTATCGACAATATCTGAAATATCAGCCTGTGCGCTTGCAGCCCTAATACGGTGAGCGCCCTCAATACCTTCAAAAGGAAACAATACGAGAGAACGGCAGACTGTCGTAGTGTATTTTTTATTATCCTCCCCATATATAATTCCGAGCCGATTGACCACATCATCTACATCATTATGACGAACTCCGATCATAAGACCTAGTTCCAGAGTTCCAGCCCAGTCCGTTTCATTGCATGACCATAGAAGGCAGTGAAACCCCCACTGCTTCTTTCTTATATACATCTCACTCGATTTCGACCAAACAAATCCCTTATTTTTCAGCAAAGTATTTAAAGCATCAACCACCATCCTCTCAAGTTCATACATATTTATTTCCACCATTCCCCAGGTTTAGGCAACATGATGCCGTCAATTTTTTTCACTACAAGAGCATCCAACATGCTACCTGCCGGCAAGCCAATGGATCTACCGTTCCGCCCCACACGCACGCTACCATTTTTCCCCAAGAACGGAAAATATCCAAACTGTTTTTTGGTGTAGAAAATAAGGTGTCAGACTACATTATTAAAATGCAGTCTGACACCTTATTTTGCTTCGGCGTATTCAAAACACTTTCACCATACCGCCCTGATTACGTCTAAACACTTGACGGGCAAGACGGCATCTTAATTTTTAGATAAATCTAAGCCTATAGCGTCAACGGGTGGTGATAGAGCCGTCTTCGTTCCAGAAATCCCAGGTCCCAACTTCCTTTCCTTCTTCATAGACACCTTCCGCCGCAACATGTCCGTTTGCATGGAAGTCTCGCCACGGTCCATCCTCCAAGCCATTCCTAAAATGCCCTTCCGACGCGACGGTTCCGTCGGGATAGTAAGCTCTGAACAAACCGTGCCGCAACCATCTCGAACCGTCGTCCGCCATGTAACGCGTATAGCGATAATGGACCTGGCCTGACTCATACAAAATTTCAGCAATATTCAAATCAGCCATCATTTCTTCCACGGCATGAATTCGTTAGGGTTATAGAAAAATAAGGTGTCAGACTACATTATTAAAATGCAGTCTGACACCTTATTTTGCCTAAACGCTTGACGAGAAAGACAGCATCTTTATATGAATTTATAACCATTTAAGACTAAGCACCGATAAATTTTTCACGAACAACCTTTAACCATTGCTGATAATTAATTCCATGCGAGGCAGGGTCATAATAGCAACCAATCGTATGCACCAAAATCGTCTTCACCGCAACTTCAGATAAATTTAAATTCAAGAGAAAATCAATTTCTTTTGCGCCCCCCATCAGTTGACTCTTGGATTCACAATCGATAATTGCCTGAAGTGCTACCGTATCATTTTCGAACTCATCCGGCCAATCTTGATGAAAATAGCATCCCAACAATTGGCCCAATGCTTCAAAATTATTGTCAATCATGGCGATGTGGAAAACCCGGAAAAAATAAGGTGTCAGGCTACATTACTAAAATGCAGTCTGACACCTTATTTTGATAGTTTTCATATACCTCCTGGCAGTCCTGAAGATCCGTTCATTTTAGTTATCTCCCAGCGACCAGTATCTTCCCAATCAATATCCACGTGATAATTAAATTCGGAGTCTATTGTCAACAAAAAAACCCCTTTATTTCGCTTCAAAATCTGAAATAACTCGCAGCCCTTTCTGTTAACGCTATCATAAAAGTTCGAACACTGAAGTGCGCCAATAAGCTGTACACCACCCGCCACAGAATATGACCCGTTACTGCCATAGCGCCCCTCATCCATACGGAATCTGTGATAGGCCCGATCCCAACTAGGATCAATGCTTTGCATCAATTCAATAAACTCTTTTGCGATCTTTACCAATATTTTGGTGGCATGGGCATCCATTAAAAAGCTCTCCGCTTGTAGACTTGCCCCGTCTCGTTCTGAAAGACATCGGAAAACGAGTTAATGAGGGCAACCCGATGGAATGTGACCTGAAATTCTACCGAAATTTCAAAAAAAATCAGACTACATTATTAAAATTCAGTCTGACACCTTATTTGCGCGCGCTGGACGAGCAATTGAGCCCGCCCGGATCCGGCAAGCCGGGCACGAATCCGGAACAACTGTTTGCGGTGGGGTATTCCGCCTGCTTCATGGGAGCAATGAAGCGGGCGGGAGCTGCGAATGCGATCGCCGTGCCGAAGGGCGTGGCAATTGATGCCAGCGTGTCACTGGGCAAGGTCGACGGCGGGGCGAATTTGCACTGAGGGTCTCGTGCTGGCGGTGTCGCTGCCTGGGCTGGGCGGGGAGGAGAAGCGGGTGCTGGTGGACGCCGCGCATCAGATATGCCCGCACTCGCGAGCAATCAAGGACAACGTGGATGTGCGGTTTGAGTTGATTTGAGGGCGAGATGGGGCGGTGGCTTTGCTACCGCCCCATCTGGAATATAAGCGGCTTCGAAAATGCAGTCTGACACCTTAACTTAAGAGGCTGCCCGCCCCCGCTTATTTAGCATATCCAGCAAGTCGACCCCACCCTTAATCCAGAATTTATTTTCCTTAGGGAAAGCATCTTCTGAATATTCGGTTAGGAAGTCAACGAACTCCCCAGCCCAGCCATCGGGAATGTATCGCTCCATTGCCGTCCCATCCGGATAAAAAGCTGCGACCTTACGACGATCAAAGTCAACGAACATGATCGGGAACAAATCGCCAACATCCCACCAAGACTGCGCCGAAGAATATCTACTTGCGAGCTCGTAACTCAATTGATCTTCCGCAATTTCGTATGGGCTCATTGCCAATAAAAAATCACTCGCATTATTTTCCGAAACCAAGAGAAATCCAAATCTAAATTTGGAATTAAATTCCGGGACGTCAAAGCCATTTTCTATGAATTCATTACGCCACTTATTTACATCCAAGACCCATAGGCCCCTGTCACTGCGAAACCAACGAACCACCCCCTTATAACGCACCATCACCACAACATTATTATCTTCGACGCCAGACATAACTATCCTCCCTTAATTATTCTTCCAGAACCGGGAATTGCCACTTCTTCTAACCATTCCGTCCAAATCGGGGGAAGCTCATATGATAAACCTGGGAAAAAAGGTGTCGGATTACATTATTAAAATGCAGTCTGACACCTAAAATCCCGGATACAGGGGTTTCAAAAATGCAGGCTGGCACCTCAAATCCGGGTTAGTCCAGACTGACACCTTAATTCAATATTATCCTAACCGTACCTGTCATGACATCATCACCACCGCCACTGATGAATACTGTCACCCTTATAACCAATCTTCCTTAAGATCGCGGCCAATCTGTAATCCACAACTATTAAGTTGTCCTTACCGCCGCCTTCTGCCTGATCACCACCACAGTAAAAAATATCTTTGCTGCGCTTCACAAAAAGATCATCCGCCTCTGCAACTCGATCGGCCCCACCTCGCCCCTGCAATATATCCGCATACACCGCATAAGTCCGAGCAGCCAGCGCTCCAGCCTTTTGAGTTAAAACAGAATCATTCACCGAAATTTGAGGCCTAGAAGAATTATCAGAAAGAAGTGCCCTTGAAATATAATTATCCAATTGACGCACCGGATCAGCGGTGCTTCCTTCAAAACCCGAAAGAAACTCCCGTCCCAACAACGAGGCAACGATCCCCCCTTTTTCCAGAGGTAATTCGCACTCGGGTTGCCGATTTTCGCTGATTTCAGTCAGCAGCTGCACACTAGACATCAAACCATCCAACGCCTGCCCCAAGAACACTTTAGGATCGCTATTCCCTCTCCAACTCATCAGCCCTTGCATCAAAAGGCTCTTGAACATCTGTCTAGAATTAAGACATAACAGTTGACCATTTCCACTATTTCTAGCTGCCAAGATTCCTTTTTCTGCTCTAGAAACTTGAGTACCAAACAACTGGAAAATTTCGTCCAAATTCATATTCATCTCTTAATTGCAGGAACATTTGGCGAACGTCAACCCACAGGCAACTGGTATGTAGTACGGCTACGATAAAATGAGGAATAACTTTCCAACGCACCCAACGCTGCATCATCTAGCATGCGATTCACAAGCACAGAATGTTCACCGGGCCCGTACTGAACGTGAAATAGGGTGTCAGACTACATTTTAGATGGTCGGCCTCTTCGCTGGGGCTCAATCTTCCGCTCCGATCTCTCTTCAAGCGTTCTAACAAATTCGGGCTGCGCCGTAGGACGGCTGCCGCGGATACCATCTCGCACCTTCGCCACGTCCATTTCGCATGAGTCAGATTCAATGTACTGCCGGTACGCACTCCGTCGATAAACATCAGAATTTCCCAATGCCAGGTAGATCACATCAAGATCTAGTATCGGGTCAGTCGCTAAACCCATCCGACCGCGATAACTCGACCAGCAGTAGTCCTCAGCTCGAACCACCATACCGGCCCTCACCGGATTCAGCTCTATATATCGGCAGCACGCAAGCAGATACCTTTCGGTCTGTACCACACTCGATTTGAAACGAGATTCCCACAACGATCCTGAACGCTTCTTGCACATGTTCCATCTCCGTGTTGCCCGCCGTGCGACTTCCTTCATCAATCGGCTCACGGCGTCAACGTCTTCTCCGGGCGTCAACAGCAGATGAATGTGGTTGCTCATCAAGCAATACGCATGCACCTGAACCCCTAGCTCAGTCTTCTTTTCATGCAGATCCTCTAATATGCCTGGCGACCAGAATCCTCTGCAAAAACCGCTTGTCGACTATGTCCGCGTTGAACTATGTGATGCGGATGGTGAGCAATAAGCACACGGGGAAGCCTGGGAGCCATAACGGTACCGTTTCATCGATGTCATTGCCTTAAAAATGCAGTCTGACACGTTAAATCCCGGGAGCTGCGAATGGCATCGCCGTTCCGACGGACGTGGCAATTGATGCCAGCGTGTCACTGGGCAAGGTCGACCGCGGGGCGAATTTTTGCACTGGGGTCGTGCTGGCGGTGTCACTGCCTGGGCGGAGCGGGGAGGATAAGCGGGTGCTGGTGGAAGCCGCGCATCAGATGTGCCCGTACTCGCGAGCAATCAAGGACAACGTGGATTTGCGGTTTGAGGTGATTTGAGGGCGGGATGGGGAGGTGGATTTTCTACCGCCCATCTGGGATACAGCGGCTTCAAAAAGCAGTTTGACACCTTAAATCGGGCGCAGCATCAAACCCAATATTCGTTTCGTCGAAAATGCAGTCTGACACCTTAATTTCTGACACTTTAAATCGGCTAAATCATCAATCACATAGCATATCGCCATGTCCAATTTTGGAAAATTCATTTCCATAGAAATGAATTTCCCCACTCATCCCTCTCGGAAGCAGATCAATCTCCCGTCGATATGCAATTATCTTCCCCACACGCAAATCCACATTCCTTACTGTTCCATTGCAATCATTTACCTCTGAAAAAATCGCACCCAAACCTATATTTCCTTTATTGCAAATTCCTCTAACTATCAACTCACCCTCTGTTTCTATCACTTCATTAATCAAAAATTCAATTTTCATGAAAAACATCCAGATTATTTAATTTGTTTTGACCGCTCAAGAAACTCTTGTATCTGACTTGACATCAAACGTGGCGTCGATTCCGAAATTCTAGTTGCCTCCGCAGACGACTTTATAAAAATAAGGTGTCAGACTACATTTTAGATGGTCGCCCTCTTCGCTGGGGCTCAATCTTCCGCTGCAATCTCTCTTCTAACGCCCTAACAAACTTGGCAGCGACATTTCCATTTGCATAGAAGTCACGCCATAGCCCGTGTTCCAGACCATTTTGATAGCCCCCTCCTGAAGCAACGCCCTTGATCAGGACAGACCCAAATTCGCTGCCCGTACGAGTTCTCGGCGGAATGTGATTATTTCTGAAATTCGTTCAATTCTTGCATTCTGGATCTAAGGCGTCAGGCCGAACTAAAATATCGCCGATCCAGCGAGACACTGGCAAGCAGTTTCCCTATGCGCAATTTGGACGCGGCCTGGCTGGCGCCGTTGCCGGAGTTGAACGTCTCGAGTATCAAGAAATGCCATGCGGCAGTGCGCAGCCTATCCGCCGTTAGCGGTGCTCCTGCAATAGCGCCTCAAACAAATATGAAAAACAACACGACAGAAATCAGTAAATTCCTCAGCTATGTATTGCGCCATCAACCCCAGGCGATAGATTTGACGTTGGATACCGAGGGATGGGCGGACATCGCCGCCCTGATCGACGGCGCGCGGCGTGCTGGCAAAGTGCTGGATGACACGGTGATTCGTGCGGTCGTCCGGGACAACGACAAGCAACGCTTCACGATCTCGGAAGACGGCACTCGCATCCGCGCCGCGCAGGGTCACACGACGGAAGCCGTCGCGATCAGCCATACGGCGATCACGCCGCCAGCGACCCTCTTCCATGGAACGGCGACGCGCTTCATTGCGTCCATCATGCAGGAAGGCTTGAAACCCGGGCAGCGTCAGCATGTACACCTATCGGATAACCGGCAGACGGCCACATCGGTCGGCCAGCGCTATGGCGTGCCGGTGGTCCTCAGCGTTGCCGCCGGGGCCATGCATGAGCAGGGATTTGCGTTCTACCAAGCAGACAACGGCGTCTGGTTGACGGCGCAAGTTCCGCCCGCGTTCCTGACGCACGACAAGACGTCGGACGCCGCATAGCGGATCGGCCTGGCGACAGGCCTCAAGGCCCCACGCAAAAAAAAACCCCGGCGATTTCTCGCCGGGGACGTCCCTGCACACACAACACAGCTTGCTCAGTTCGGGAACACCTTGATCTGGTCGCTTTTCAGCACGTCCGGCGTCAGGCTCTTGTCGATCCAGGCCATCGAGGTGTCCTCCACGCCCGGGGTGACCAGTTCGGCCGGCACGATGGTGATGTCGGCCAGCACCTTGAACGGGTACTTGTCGCTCTTCTTCGTTACGCCGAACAGTTGCGCTTCCAGGCCCTGGCCGTCGGCGCGGTGCATCTTCACGTCGCGGCCGTATCCCTTGAAGGTCACGTCGTGCATGGCGGCTGCCACTTGTTCCGGGCTGGGCCATGCGCCGCCGTTGTCCTTGATGGCTTTTTCGTAGCCGGCTTTCAGGCCCTGGATGGCTTGCACCATGTGGTAGACCGAGTAGATCGGGTAGGCGCCGGTCTTGTCGTGAAATTTCTTCACGAAAGCCTGGTGCTGCGGATCGTCCTTGGTTTCCGGATGCAGGAAGTAGTGGTCGCCGCGAGCGCCCACGTATACGCCTTCAGGCAAGGCGTTGCCCAGGCGTTCCAGCGAGCTTTCGGCCAGCGACAGCACGAAGGTGGAGTTCTTGAACAGGTTGCGCTGGGACGCCTGGCGCACGAAGTTGTCCAGGTCGCCGCCCCATGAGGTGGACACGATGACGTCCGGGCGTAGCGCCTGCAGGCGGCTGATCTCGGTGGAGAAGTCGGCGGCGCCGAACTTGGGGAACATCTCGGCCACGACCTTGACGTCCGGCTTGAACTTCTTCAACGCGGCCAGGAAGATGTCGCGCGAATCGCGGCCCCAGGCGTAGTCCTGGTTGACGATGGCGATGGTCTTGAAGTCGGGCTTGACCTTCATCAGGTACAGGACCTGGGCGACCATTTCCGTAGTGGCGTTGGCTTGGGTGCGGACGACGTACTTGTATTTCTTGCCTTCCAGCGCCTTTTCCGTGCCGCAGTCCCACAACACGTTCAGCACCTTCAGGTCTTCGGCCACAGGTGCGACGATGTTGCAGTGGCCGCTGGAGATGGCCGACAGCATGACGCGGGTGCCGCCTTCAGCCAGGCGGCGGTACTCTGACAGCAGCTTTTCACCGCCGCCGCCTTCGTCGATGTAGCTGGGCACCAGTTTGACACCGTCGATGCCGCCGGCGGCGTTGATATCCTGGATCAGGATCTCGGCCGCGTCGCGGGCCGGCACGCCAAACACCGATGCCGACCCCGACAGGAAGGTCGAGATACCGATGTTCAGTTCCTTGGGCTTGTCGGCGGCGCCCGCAAGCGCCGTGAAGCCTGACAGCAGGGTGGCGCCCAAGAGGGCAGCCAGTCTTGAGGTTTTCATGGTCTTGTCTCCAGTGTTGTAGTCGGGTCTATGCCCTTAGAAAGCGATGGCGTCGCGCAGGCTGCCGCCGGTAGCGAGGTGATCGAACCCCTCGTTGATCTGGTCCAGCGAAAAGGATTTGCCCATCATCCGGTCCACCGGCAACTGGCCGGCCTTGTACAGGTCGATATACCGGCTGATGTCGATGGCGGGCACGCCCGAGCCCAGGTAGCTGCCGCGGATGTCGCGCTCTTCGCCCACCATCTGCGACAGCGACAAGGGGAAGCTGAATTTGGGGTTGGGCAGGCCCGACGTGACGGTGGCGCCGCCGCGGCGGGTCAGCTTGTAGGCGGTCTCGAACGCGGGTACGGCGCCGGCCATGTCAAAGCCGTAGTCGACGCGGCCGCCGGCCAGGTCGAAGAGGTCGTCGTCCGTCTTCACCTGTTTGGGGTTGACGATATGGGTTGCGCCCAGCTCCTTGGCCAAGGCCAGCTTTTCGTCGCTGAGGTCGACCGCGACCACGCGGCGTGCACCGGCGGCCACGGCCGCCAGCAAGGCGCTTAATCCCACGCCGCCCAGGCCGACGATGGCGGCGGTGTCGCCGGCCTTGATGCGCGCACGGTTCAGCACGGCGCCGGCGCCCGTCAGCACGGCGCAACCGAAGAGCGCCGCTTCGCGATGGCTGAGTTCAACGTTGACCTTCACGCAGGACCGCCGCGACACCACCGCGTATTCCGCGAAGCAGGACACGCCGGTGTGGTGGTTGATGTATTCGCTGCCGATGTGCAGGCGGCGGTCGCCACCCAGCAGGGTGCCTTGGGTGTTGGCGGCGGCGCCCGGCTCGCACAGCGCAGGCCGACCTTCCATGCAAGGGTTGCAGCAGCCGCAGCTGGGCACGAACACCATGGCGACGTGGTCGCCCGGCTTCAGGTCCGTGACGCCAGGGCCGGTTTCCACGACCTCGCCGGAGGATTCGTGGCCCAGCACGATGGGCACGCCGCGCGGGCGGTCGCCGTTGATCACCGACAGGTCGGAATGGCACAGCCCCGCCGCCTTGATCTTCACCAGCACTTCGCCCGTGCCGGGCGGATCCAGTTCGATCTCGGTGATGCTCAATGGCCGGGTCTGGGCGTAGGGGCCTTCCACCCCTACGTTACGCAACAACGCCGCTTTGATTTTCATGCGCCTGACACCCACGGTAGAGAGAAGACGCCCCGGCCTGTGCGGGGCCTGTCGAAAACGATCAGACGGTACGGCCGCCGTCCACGGGGAATTCCACGCCGGTGATGAATTCCGCCGCGTCGCTGGCCAGGAATAGCGCCGCCGCCGCCACATCCGACGGCTGGCAGAAGCGGCCCAGCGGAATGGTGGAGACGAACTTGGCGCGGTTCTCGGGCGTGTCCGGCAAGCCCATGAACAGTTCGAACATGCCGGTAATGCCCATCACCGGGCAGATGGCGTTGACGCGGATGCCGTCGGGGCCCAATTCCACCGCCATGGACTTCGACAGCACATTGACGGCGCCCTTGGACGCGTTGTACCAGCTGAGGCCCGGCCGCGGACGGATGCCGGCCGTCGAGCCCACGTTCAGGATCACGCCGCGCTTCTGCTTGCGCATCACCGGCACGACTGCCTGGGCCATGTGGTAGATCGACTTCACGTTGATGTCGAACATGCGGTCGAACATGGCCTCGTCCACATCCAGCATCGGCTGGTTCTTGTGGGTGATGGCGGCGTTGTTGACGACGATGTCGACCGAGCCGAACTTTTCTTGGCAGACGCGCACCACGTTGTCGATGTCGGCGCGGCTGGACACGTCGGCCTTCACGGCCAGCGCGGCGGCGCCGACTTCGGCCGCCACGCGGTCGGCGGCTTCCTTATTGATGTCGGCGATGACGACCTTCGCGCCTTCCTTGGCGTACAGCTTGACGATGCCTTCGCCGAAACCGCTACCGCCGCCCGTGACGATAGCGACCTTGCCTTGCAACTGACTCATGACTTGTCTCCGGATAGGTTGGCGATCACTCGCCATAGAATTGGATGATCGTTTTGGTCGTGCTCATTTCTTCCAGCGCGATAAAGCCCTTCTCGCGTCCGTGGCCGCTTTTCTTGACGCCGCCAAACGGCAGTTCCACGCCGCCGCCCGCGCCGAATCCGTTGATGTAGACCTGGCCGCACTTGATGCCGCGCGCGATGCGTTGCTGGCGCCCGCCGTTCTCGGTCCAGACGGCGCCCAACAGGCCGTAGTCGGTGGCGTTGGCCAGGCGGATGGCGTCGGCCTCGGTATCGAAGGGCAGCGCCACCAGCACGGGTCCAAAGATCTCTTCGGTCAGCAGCGTGCTGTCGTGCGACGGGGCGCTGAACAGCGTGGGTTTGACGAAGTAGCCGCCCGGCGGCACGCCGTCGGCGATGGCGCCTTCGGCCGCCACCTTCAGGCCGTCCGCCAGGCCCTTGGCGATGTAGCGGTTGACGCGGTCGAACTGCGCCTTGTTGACCACAGGGCCGCAGGTCAGGTCCATGTCCGGGGTGCCAGCGCGCACCTTGGAAAACTCCTCGGCCAGTGCCTTCATAAAATCGGCGTAGATGCCCTTCTGCACCAGCAGGCGGCTGCCGGCCGTGCAGGTCTGGCCTGCGTTGTGGACGATGCCTTTCACGATGGCGGGGATGGCCAGCTTGTAGTTCGCGTCGTCGAACACGATATGGGCGGACTTGCCGCCCAGTTCCAGCACGCACTTGACCGCGTTGACGGCGGCGGCCTGCTGGATCAGCACGCCAACCTCGTTGGAACCCGTGAAGGTGATGAAGTTGATGTCGGGATGGCGCGACAGGCTCGCGCCCGCCTCTTCGCCCAGGCCTGTGACGATGTTCAGCGCGCCGGCCGGAAAGCCCACTTCCAGCGCCAGTTCGGCCACGCGGACGATCGACAGGCAGGCGTCTTCGGCAGGCTTGACCACGCTGGCGTTGCCCATGGCCAGCGCCGGGGCGACGCTGCGGCCGAACATCTGGGCCGGGTAGTTCCACGGGATGATGTGGGCGGTGACGCCCAGCGGTTCACGGATCAACTGGACCGAATAGTCCTTCTGGAACGGGATGGTCTGGCCGTGCACCTTGTCGGCCGCGCCGCCGTAGAACTCGAAGTAACGCGCCAGCACGGTGATGTCGGCCCGGGCGGTGGACATCGGCTTGCCGGTGTCGCGCGATTCCAGTTGCGACAGTTCTTCGTGGTGCGCCAGCACGGATTCGCCCAGGCGCAGCAGCAGGCGCCCGCGCTCAAGCGCCGTCATGCGGCCCCAGTCGCCCTCCAGCGCGGCGCGTGCGGCCTGCACGGCGGCGTTCACGTCGGCCTGTTGGCCGCGCGGGATGGTGGTGAACACCTTGCCGTCCACCGGCGACACCACGTCGATGGTGCGTCCGTCTGCGGCATCGGCCTGGCGGCCGTCGATAATCATCTGCGTCATGGAAAGTCTCCGGGTATTCAATTCAAGGTGATCGAGCCGCGCTCGATCGTCCATATCTGGTCGGGGATGTCGCCAAGCAACTTCACGTTGGACTCGGTGATCACCACGCATAGGTCGGGTTGCAGCTCTTTCAGCCGCGCCAGCGCTTCCGTGTAGTCACGCGCCAGCTTCGGGGCCAGGCCCTGGAAGGGCTCGTCCAGCATCAAGAGGCGGGTGCCGACCATGATGGCGCGTGCCAACGCCACCATCTTTCCCTGGCCGCCAGACAGCGCGGACCCGGAACGGTCCAGCATCGGCGCAAGCTGCGGCACCACCTTCAGCACCGTGGCGATGCGCGCGGCGATCTCGGCCTTGGACTGGCCCTGCACTTCGCACGGCAGGTTCAGGTTTTCTTCCACCGTCATGGTCGGAAAGATCACGCGGTCTTCGGGCGCGTAGCCCACTTTCAACGCGGCGCGCTTGTGGCCGGGCAAGGCGGTCAGGTCCGTGCCGTCGAAGGCGATCTTGCCGGACTTGATCCGGGTCAGGCCCATGATGGTGCGCAGCAGCGTGGTCTTGCCCGCGCCGTTGCGGCCCACGATGCCGATGGTCTTTGACGGTTCGAAGCTGGCGCTGACGTCGCGCAGGATGCGGTTGCCCGCCAGGTCGACATTGATGGCCGATAGATTCAACATGGTTCAGGCCCCCAGCACTTCGCTTTTGATCTGCGGGTTGTTCAAGACCTCCGCCGGTGTGCCGTCGGCGGCCACCTTGCCCGCAATCCAGGCCGCGACCCGAGTGGCATAGCGCGACACGATGTCCACATCGTGCTCGACGAACCAGCTGGTCACGCGGCGTTCGTCCAGCGCATGCATCACGGTCTCCATCAGCGCGAACTTGTCTTCGGACGCGACCCCGCTGGTGGGTTCGTCCATGATCAGCAGCTTGGGCTGCAGGGCCAGCGCCATGGCCACATCCAGCAGCTTGCGCTTGCCTTCGGGCAGTTCGATGGATGCTTCGTCGGCTTCAGGCAGCAGGCCCACCAGGTCCAGCGTGGCATCCACTTCCTTTTCGTCGATGGTGCTTTCCAGCGAACGGAACCAGCTGAGCTCCTTGTTGCGGCGGGCGGCGGCGATCTGCACGCACTGGCGCACCGTGTGCTCGGTGAAGAGCTGCGGCAGCTGGAACGACCTGCCCAGCCCCAGGCGCACGATCTTGCGCGGCGCCATGGCGGTAACGTCGCGCCCGTCGAAATACACCTTGCCCTTGGACGGCGCCAGGTAGCCCGTGCAAATGTTGATGAAGGTGGTCTTGCCGGCGCCGTTCTGCCCGATCACGGCCAGCCGTTCGCCTTCGTGCAATTCGAAATCGATGTTGTCGGCCGCGACGACGCCGCCGAAGGCCAGATACAGGCCGGTGGTTTGAATGAGGGGTTTCATCTTCAGTTCCTCACCGAGGCTTGCGCATTGGCCTGGACCCGGGCCGCCACGGTGTCGTTTGCGCGTGCCTGCGCACGGGCCAGATCCCGCTTCTGCGTGGCGACGCGCTTCATGATCTGGCCCACGAATCCGGTGGGGAACATGAAGATCACCAGGATCAGCGTCAGGCCCAGCAGGAACTGCCACAGGCCGGGGAAGTACGCGGCAGACACCAGCTTGACCGTTTCAAAGCCCACTGCCCCCAGGAATGCGCCCGCCGCATGGCCGGCCCCGCCCAGGATGGTGATGAATACGAACTCGCCGGAACGCAGCCACGAACCGATCTCGGGGGTGACCAGGCCCTGCATCAAGGCCAGGATGGCGCCCGAGAAACCCACCACCACGGCCGACAGCAGGTAGCCCTTCCACATGATGAAGTACGCGGAAAAGCCCAGGTATTCGATGCGCGTTTCGTTCGTCTTGATGGCCGAGAGGGCCTGGCCGCTACCCGACCGGAAGTAGCGCTGCACCCACCAGGCCAATGCCATCGACAGCACCAGCGTCAGCACCAGCAGCGCACGTTCGAACGACTCGCGCTCCATCAGGACGCCGGCCATGGAGGGGCGCACGATGCGCAGGCCGTCCGAGCCGCCCGTCAAGGTGTAGAGCTTGCCCAGCAGCGCGAACAGCACCATGCTCAGCGCCAGGTTCAGCATGCCGAAGAAGATGCCGCGGTAGCGCACCACGAACAGGCCGATCACGATGGCCGCCACGAAACTGGCTGCGACGCCCGCCAGGATCAGCACCAGCGCATCGGTGCCCGGCATGGCGCGCGCCAGGAAGGCCACGGTATAGGCCGAGATGCACGAATACATTGCATGGCCGAACGAGATCTGGCCAGCGCGGGCCATCACCGACACGCCAAGCGCGGCAATGGCGTAGGTCAGGCCGATGACGATCGGCGTGATGGTCCAGGAATAGGTATAGCCCAGGAATAGCGTGACCAGCGCGGCCACGAGGCTGAGGACGGCAACTTTCATCAGATCCTCCGGGCCTGGGCGACGGTGAACAGGCCATGCGGCCGGATGATCAGCACCAGCACCATGATGATGTATGGCACCGCCACTTCCAGTTCAGGCGCGGCGTACACGGCAATGGCGCGGATGATGCCGATCAACAGCGCGGCGATCAGCGCGCCGGTGATCTGGCCCAGCCCTGCGGTGGCGACGACGGCGAACGACAGCACCGTCATGTCCGTGCCGGCACCCGGCACCAGCGACGTGGTGGGGGCCGCCAGCGCGCCACCCAGGGCGCCCAGGATGGTGGCGATCACAAAGGTGACGTAGCCGATCTTCTTGGCGTTGATGCCTAGCGACGTCGCGACCTCGCGGTTGTGCGTGGTAGCCACCGTCTGCTTGCCCAGCTTGGTGTGACGCAGGAAGAACTCCAGGCACACGTAGGCCAGCACGGCCGTCACCGGCACCACCACCAGTTGGTAGGTCGTGTAGGTGATGTCGCCGATTTCGATGTTGCCCAGCCGGTTGACGACTTCGCTGGCGCTGTAGGGCTGCGCGCCCCACAGCAGGCGCTGGATGTCTTCCAGCATCAGGAAGCCGCCGAAGGTGATCAGCAGCTTGAGGATGGGGTCGTAGTTCTGGGCCCGGCGGATCAGCACGAATTCCATGATGCTGCCCAGCGCCAGGCCGACAGCGATGGCCGCCACGAACAGGGCGGCGAACAACAGGATGGGGGAGTCGGTCTTGGGCGCCAGGAACATGACGAGGCTTGCCGCGGCATAGCCGCCGAAAGCATAGAAGGCGCCGTGGGCGACGTTCAGGATGCCCATTACACCGAACACCAGGGTTAACCCCATCGACACCAGGAACAGCAGACTGGCGTATGCCACGCCGTCCACCAAGGCGAGAGGCAGTAGATCCAAGGTCAAGCGTCTTCTCCCAATACGCTAAGCACCTGCCGCAGCCGTGGACGCGTTGCCGCGGCAACGTGGATCCCCTGCACGGCGGTACGGGCATGTCGCCCTGGACGCGCCTGGCGCGCCCTTGTCTCGTTATGGACCTTGCCGTGCTTGTCTCCGATGCGACGCGGAGCAGGCCGGAAGGCGTTTATGTGGACGGTTCCGCCGGCGGTTGACGTCGCCGATCCGTACCCGTCCGATAATGGAATCGAAGTATAGGTACGCCCCTATTCAGCGCCTATTTATCTTTGTGCAAGCCGGGTTTCACAAGCGATAGAGTGGGTCCAGACTACGGGCTTTCCGCACCCGGGTTTACCTGAAGCATCGCCGCCATCGGCGCCCGCGTCTGGTAGTCGGGGATGATGCGGATGTGCGGCTCATCGGGCAATTGCACATAACGGCCTAGCCCATCCGGCGCAAGCGCGCCCACCGCCATTCGGGCGAGCCCCGCACCGCCGGCATCGCGGATGTCGATCCGCAATTGGGGCGGGTTCAATCCATACGACTGATCGTCGTGAGGCGTCAGGACGCGGTCGCTGCGGGCTTGTGAAAACAGGGCCAGGAACGCTGCGGCATCAAACCCCGCCGCGCGGTCCGCCGGCGCTGCCGCCCAACCTTGGCCGCCGCGCGTCAACGTCACCGCGGCAGCGGGCGTGGCCAGCGTGACTTGCACGGCATCTCCGGCGTCCCAGGAATACAGCCGCGCCGGCTTGCCGGCGTCATCGTGCAGATGCGTGTGGCCGCCGTGACCGACCGGCGCCTCGGTGGCCTCGTGCCACTGCCAGGCCGACAGCCCCACACCGGCCGCCAACAACAACGGCCACAGGGCACGTGCCGGCCTCATCGGCGCCTCCACCACAGTACGAGTCCGGTCATCAGCGCCAGCAAGGGCAAGGCCACCGTGCTGGTCCAGAACACCGTGCGCATCTGCCGGTTGGTAAGTTCGACGCGGCGGCCTTCGTAGTGGCGGGGCCGGATCGTCAGCAGCGCATCCTGGCCCGCCAGCAGCGTCACCGCGCTGGTGAACAGCGCGCCATTGCCCAGCGTGGCGAAATGTCGGTTGGTGGCAAAGTCGCTGTCGCCTGCCACCAGCAAGGTCGGGTGCGCGGCCCCGTCCGCGCTGGCTGCCTGCGCGTTGCGCGTGGCCAGCGCCATCAGGGTGTAGCGCGAAGGCGCGTGGCCAGGCAGATGCGCCTGGCTGGACGTTTGCGCCAAGGGGGTCACGACGACACCCTTGGGCAGGCTGTCGCCAGCCGGCTCCAGGCCCGCTGCGCCGGGAAAGAAGCTCAAGGGCAAGCCGCGCGTCATCTTGTGGCGGGTGTAGTCGCTGACAGCGGGGCTGCCCGGATCATTGCGGTAATGGCTGCCCGGATCCGCCAACGCCCCAGGCGGCCGCGCGATGCCGAAGTCGGCCAGCAAGGCGTCCAGGCCATGACGTGTGTCCGGCTCAAGCAACAGCAGGGTCTTGCCGCCCGCGGCCGTCCAGCCGCGCAGCGCCTGCGCATCATCGTCGCCGAATGGCGTGCGCGGTCCGGCCGCCACGACGACCGCGCAGGCAGGCAGCGCTTGCGCCAGGCTGCCGGCATTCACGCCGCGGGTGGCAAACCCCAAGGTCTGCAAGGCGTTGCGGGCCATCGCCATACCGTGCTGTTCGTGGACTTCGACGCGGGCCACCAGGTTTTCATCGTCGCCGTGGTCTTCCAGGTCGTCCAGCGACGTCAAGCTGTCCAGCATGGCTTCGCGGTGCCCCTGCGTGAAGCAGACCGTTTGCGCGCCGCGCTGGCTGATGCGGATCAACGCATTGGTGAAGTCGGTTTCCGTGCCGCCGTTGATCGTCAGCTTGCGGCGATCGGCCGTCAGTACGGCGCTGCCCGCGAACTGGATGCCCGCTTCGCGCGCCTCAGCCGGCCGCAGCGCCGGGTCCACGCCGCGCACCCGGATCAGCGGATTGGCATGCTCGTACTGGCGCAGCAGTTCCAGCGCATCGACCATGCTTTTGTTGCGCAGGTCGTAGAACCACGTCACCTCGACGGGCTGCTTCACCTGGCGCGCCACCTCGATGCTTTCCGGCGCCAGGCTATAAAGCCGTTGCGCGGTCAGGTCCACGCGCCCCAGGTTGCGGGCCGCCCACAGGTTCAGCGCCAGCAGCAGTGCGGCCACCGCCAACACCGGCAGCCACAGCGACAGGCGCTTGCCCGCGCGGCGCCATTGCGCGCGCGGCATCATCGCAGCCTCCAGCGCTTCAGATTGACGGCCGCAATCATCAGCGCCAGCACGGCAACGCTGGCCAAGGTCAAGGTTGCCGGCCCAGGCAACACGCCGCGGATGAAGTCCACGTGCTGCGCCGACAGCGACAACGCCTGAAAGAACGGCGACAGCGCCGGGAACGCGTCGAGCGCCGCGGGATAGTCGATGAACCACAGCAGCACCAGGATGCCCCAGGTGGCGCTGGCCGCCACGATCTGGTTGGTGCAGGCGCTGGATACCGCGATGCCGATCGCCAGGAACAGCGCCCCGTAGAGAAACACGCCGATGTATCCGCCCAGGATCGGACCATAGTCAGGCTGCCCGTACCAGGCCAGCGGCAACACGGCGGCGGTCGTGCCCGCCAGCATCAGCGCCAGCACGGTCAGCCCTGCCGCGTACTTGGCGGCCACCAGCGCCGCATCCGACAGCGGCAGGGTCAGCAGCAGTTCCAGCGTGCCCTGGCGCGCTTCCTCCGCGAACGCCCGCATGCTGACCAGCGGCATCACCAGGATCAGCAAAATCGTCATGTTGTGGAATGCCGTCACCATCTGGCCGGTGCTGACGAAAAACAGGTTGAAGCTGAACAAGTAGCCCGACAAGGCCCAGAACACAGCCACCACCACCAACGCCACCGGCGACCCGAAATCCGTGCGCAGCTCTTTCCGGTACAACGCGGCAAACCCTGTCATGCCCGTCTCCGCATCAAGGGATCGTTGGGCGCCAACGCGGCCAGCAGGCGAGTTTCCACCGCGTCGTGCAGGGTCAGCACGGCACGCAGTTCGGCGTGCGCCAGCGCAATGCGCAGCACCGCGTCGCAGGTGGCGCCGCCCGCGTCCGTATCCCAACTGATGCGCCACTTGCTCAGTTCGCCGTCCAGCGGGACGGCATCCACGCCGCGCACGCCCGGGCAGGCCGACAAGGCGGCAAGCAGGGCGGCGTGGCGGGCCGCCGGCAAGGCCAGCTGCAATTGCAGGGCCGCCTGCACCCCGCCCAACACCGTGTCTTCCACCAGCCGACCCTGGCGCAGGATGGCGATACGGGTGCAAAGCGCCTCCACTTCTTGCATCAGGTGACTGCTGAACACGACGGCGCGGCCTTCAGCGCAACGGCGGATCATGGCGCGCGCCTCCACGATCTGCACCGGGTCCAGGCCATTGGTGGCCTCGTCCAGCAGCAACACCGGCGGGTCGTTCAGCACCGCCTGCGCCAAGCCCACGCGCTGGCGCTGGCCCTTGGAGAGCCGGCCGATTACCGTGCGCGCCACCCCTTGCAGGTCAAAGCCGTCAATGGCGCGCTCGATGGCCTGGCGGCGCGCACGCGCCCCGCCCGCCACTTTGACGCCCGCCCCGAACTCCAGGTACTGCGTCACCGTCAGCGTGTCGTACAGCGGTGCGCGTTCCGGCAGATAGCCGATGTCCGCGTTGCCACGTCCCGGCGCCGGTTCGCGCCCGCGAATCGTGATGCGGCCGCTGTCCGGCGCATAGAACCCCGCCATCAGGCGCAAAGTCGTGGTCTTACCGCTGCCGTTCGGTCCCAGCAGGCCCACGATTTCGCCAGGCCTGACCGACAGGCTTAGCGAATGCAGGACCTGGCGGGGCCCGAACGACTTGCAGACCTCGTGCAAGGCAACTGCGGGCTGCATGGCGTGGCCCGTCAGTCGAAGACTTTCGTCTTGGCGTTCTGCGCGTGCTGCTCCGCGTCATGGCTGTACCAGAGCTGGCCCTGACGCGCATCGCGGATCTGCTTCAAGCGGTCGATGGCCTGCATGGACGCCGCCGTGTTCCAGGTGATGCCGGGAATCACGCCTGCTTCGTTCTCGCCCGTATAGATGGCATCCGCCGCCAGTAGCACCGTGCCCGTGTTCTTCAGTTTCACCTGCAGGGACTGGTGGCCTTGCGTGTGCCCCTTGGTGTCCAGCAGCACGATGGTGCCGTCGCCGAACAGGTCGAAGTCGCCTTCCACCTGGATGAAGTCGTAGTCGCGCGTGGTGTCGAAATCCTTCATCACATAGGCGGCGCGCTGGAACTTTTCGGGCCACCAGGCGGCGCGCAGTTCGGCCTTCTGCACGACGTGCCTGGCCTTGGGGAACATCTTGATGTTGCCGGCGTGGTCCAGGTGGAAGTGCGAGTAGACGACGTACTTCACGTCGCTGACGTCAAAGCCGGCGGCCTTCAACTGGCGGTCCACGACTTCGTCGCGTCCCTGGATGGAATTGAAGGCGCCGCACAGACCCTGCCCCCAATAGTTGGCGCAGTTGCCGTCGGCGGTGGCCTGGTTCATGCCGGTGTCGAACAGCACCAGCCCGCGCGGATGCTGGATCACATAGGCCGGCACGGGGATCTTGATCTTGGTGCCCACATCCACCATCGCGGTCATGAAACCTTTGTCCAGCTCGATCTTGCCAACCGAAAGCTGCATCAGCTTGATGTCCGGCGGCGCATCGGCGGCCTGCGCGCCACCCGCTGCCATCACTGCCACCGCGCCCACTGCACCTACCGCACCCAAAAACGACTTCCAGCTCTTGCTCATTGTTGTCTCCTCGGACCAACAGGGGGAGCCGACGCCTGATGGCGGCAGCCGATAGCAAGCAACCCGGTGTGTCCCGGATTTCTATTGATAGGGGTGTGCTGTGCGGGGCTGACTGCCGGACGGATAAGCTCGCCGGCCGAGACGGCGTCTTGGTGGCCGTTGACTCTGTTGCGCACTCTGACGCAGCGCCGAAGGACTGCCAATTAAGCTTTCATTAAGCTGGGTTTCACGGCGCCTGAACTGGGAAGAACCCCTAGACGCCAGGCTGTGGCCGTCCAACCCATTGGACGTGACCGGGTCGGCACAACGGTGCCATCCCATGTCACACTGCGGCGGTATCCATTGCCCTGAATTCCACCGCATCATGAACCAGCCCTTCACCCCTCCCAGCTACCGCAGCGCGCCTGACGTGAACTGGGCGACCGCAGACCTGTGCGACAGCTGCCTGGATCAGCCCGCCGCGGGGCTGCGCGTCCTGCCGCCCGTGTTCCGCCCCTATGGCGCGCCGACGTGGTATTTCGGCCAGGTGGTGGCGGTGCCTTCGTCCGTGGCGGACGGCGCCCTGTCGCTGGCCAGTTTGCTGGCTGAACCCGGACACGGGCGCGTGCTGGTGGTGGATGGCTTGGGCAACGCGGGCCACGCAATCCTGGGGGACCGGATGGCGGGCATGGGCGCGCAGAACGGATGGGCGGGCGTGCTGATCAACGGCTACGTGCGCGACACCGCCGTCCTGGCGCGCATGCCGCTGGGCGTGCATGCGCTGGGCGCGGTGCCCAACCGGGCCCGGACGCTGACGACGGCCGCCGCCGGCGACCAGGTGCGGATTCAGGGCATTGACATCCGCACGGGAGACTGGCTCTACGCCGACCCGGACGGCATCATCGTGCTGTCTTGCCGTCACACGGCGCTGGCAACGGAATAAGCCTTCAGGCCGCGTACCCGGCCTGCAATTCCGCGAACGACATCAGCTTGCCGGCCAGGGCGCTGGCCATGACGGTGGGCGGACTGCCCAGCCACACGCTGCCCGGGCCGGAACGGCCAGGGAAGTTCCGATTGATGGCACTGATGGTGACCTGGTCCGGGTCGGTGGATGACCCCGGGCCACAATTGGCACAGGCGCCGCACGACGGTTGCAGGATGCGCGCGCCAATGGCGGCGAAGGTCCGGTCATACCCTTGCGCCACGCAATAGTCGCGCACGGCCGTGGTGCCGTATTGCAGATAGAGCGTCACGCCGTCTGGCAGCGTCAGGCCGCGCGCCACGGCCCAGGCCAGCACGTCGTGATATGCATCGAAATCTTCACGCTTGCCAGCGGTGCACGAGCCTCCGTAGGCGATATCGATGCGCGGCCGGGCCTGCAGGCTGGAAAGCGGGATGCCATTGCCCGGATCCCCCGGCGCGGCTACCAGCGGCGACAGGGCCTGGCAATCCACGCGCAAGGTGGCCGCATAGACGGCATCGGGATCGCTATGCATCCAGGGCTCGATCACCACGTCCACGCCGCGGCGTTCGCGCAGGAAGCGGACGGTTTCGGCGTCGGGCGCCACAATGCCGGTCAGCCCGCCCAATTCGGCCGTCATGTTGGTCAAGGTGGCGCGTTCGTCGACGGACAGGCCCGCAATGGCGTCGCCCGTGAATTCGAACACCTTGCCTACTCCCGCGCCGGCACGGATTTCGGGCAAGGCCAGCAAATGCAGCACGATGTCCTTGGCCGTCACCCCCGGCGGCAAGGCACCCGCAAGGTCGACGCGCAGCGACGCCGGCATCGTCAGGCGCACCGCGCCCGTCACGAAGGCGTTGGCCATGTCGGTTGTACCGACACCGAACGCCACGCATCCCAGCGCGCCGCTATGGGGCGTATGCGAATCGGTGCCCACCACCACCTGCCCCGGCAGCGCGTAATGTTCGGCCATCATCGCATGCGAAATGCCCGCCACGTTGGCCCCGGGATCCTGCGCGGCTTCGGACTCGGTCAGGGTGCGGTGATGCCGCAGTTGGTAGGCGTCGACGAAATCGCGCTGCGCCTGGCACATGACGCGGACGTTGGGCACGATGCCGGCCCTGACGTGGTTGGGGCTTTCCTCGACATACGAGGTATGGTCTTCGAACACCACGATGCGCGCCGGATCGACGAGCCGCAGCGGACGGCCAAAACGCGCGTGCAGCATGTGCGCGGCCATGCCGGTGTAGTACTCGTGGATGAAACGCCAATCCGCCCGGAGGAACACCCCCGCGCCTTGCTGCGCGTCGCGCGGGGTAACAGGCGTTTCCAGCAAATGGCGCCGGATGATTTTCTCGAAAAGCGTGCGCGGCGCATCCCCTTCTGTTGCCTGGGCTGGCCCCTTGTCACCCGCCCGCCCCTGCCCCACGTCTTGCAAGTGCGCCTGCCCGAACGCCAGCAAGCCACCCGCCCGCACGATGGCGGCTGACAAGGCGTCGCGGCCCGCAACGATCTCGTCCACGGTGATCGGCTCGCCGCGCTGCAGCCGCGCCACCAGGCCCAGGTCGGTGCTGGTGTACAAGCCGATGTTGTCTGCGTTCTGCCGATAGATGCGTTCAAAGCTCTCGGCGATGACCAAGCGCACGCCGGCCGACTTTTCGGCCATGGGGCTGTGTTCACGCGACGAGCCCTTGCCGTAGCGCTTGCCGGCCACCACCACATTGACGCCGGCCTGCTTGATCGCATCGATGCCGATGGGGCGCGCCGTCCCCGCCGTAAGACCGGTGTAGGGATAGCGCCCCAGCTTCTCGTCGAAATGCGTCAGGATCGGCACCGGCGTGATCTCGTCGGTGGAAATGTCATCGCGCAACGGGGCGGCAGACGGTGATCCGCTGGCGGCCCCGTCCAACTGCGCAGCGATGCCGGCAGGGTCTTGCGACAAGAACAGCAATCGGGCGGGTGCATCAAGCACGCCAGCCGGTAACGCCACAGCAGCAGTCATAACCTGTCCAATCCTTATTCCGCCGTCACCGCCGCCGCCTTGACCAGCGCCTGGCTCTTGGTGATTTCCGCGTTCAGTGTCTGCACCGCCTGTTCGGTGCTGCTGCCCTGCGCCACGAAGCCCTGCGGCGACAGCGTCTTCAGCACGGCCGGGTCAGCCATGGTCCGTTGGGTCGCGGCCTGCAACGTCCGCACCAGATCGGCCGGCAGCTTGGCCGGGCCGATCAGGGAGATCCAGGCGTCGTACGAATAGTCCTTTACCCCGGACTCATCCAGCGTGGGCACGTCGGGCAGCGCCGCCACGCGCTGGGGCGTGCTCACGGCCAGCGCGTGCAGCTTGCCGGCCTGCACCTGCGCCAGCACCGACGGCACGGCCAGGAACGCCACCTGGATCTGGCCGGACATGACATCCGTGATCAACGCGTTGCCGCCGCGGTACGGGATATGCATCATGTCCACGCCCGCTTTGGATTTCAGCAGTTCCCCTGCCAGATGCAGCACGCTGCCATTGCCCGACGACCCGTAGTTGATCTTGCCGGGTTGCGCGCGGGCGGCAGCCAGCAGGTCGCCGATCGTGCGGTACGGCGAGTTCTCGGCCACGACCATGACCAGCGGCGTCGTGCCGATGACTGAAATCGGCGTGATGTCCTTCACCGAGTCGTACGGCATGCTCTTGTACAGGCTGGGGTTGATGGCGTGGTTGGACGATACGATGGCCAGCGTGTAGCCGTCGGGCTTGGCGGCCACCAGCTGGCGCGTGCCGGGGATGCCCGCCGCGCCCGCCAGATTCTCGACGATCAGGGGCTGCGCGAGCGTCTTGCCCAGGTTTTCCGCCACCACGCGGGCGACGACGTCGGCGGTGGACCCCGGCGATGTCGGCACGATCAGGCGGATAGGATGGTCGGGGTAGCCCGCCGCCTGCGCGGACGCCGCGGGCAGCAAGGCGCTGAATGCAAGCGTACAGCTCGCCAGGAATCTGGTGGGGGTGTTCATGTTGTCTCCGTATCGTCGCAGCGGGGTCTGTCTGCCCCGGCTTGGGCTGCGCCCGCGAGTCACGTCAAAGGCGCGCTTTGACTATAAGGAGCCGGCATCGATTGCCGAAGTGTCGTCTCGGCAAGCCAGCCATCTCGAATGGAGATGCCGGATCAGCCTTGCTGGGCCAGGAACTTGACCAGCGTTGCCGCGGTAGCCGACAACTGGCTTTCGTCAGGGAATACGATGCAAAGCTGCCGCCGCGCCCACTCGTCGGACAGAGGTCGCACCACGACGTCCAGCGATTGCAGATAGAGTTCGGCGACTTGCTGCGGCATCACGGCGATGCCAAGGCCCGCATGCGTCATGCGGCACAGCGCGTCCAGGCTGGCCACGCGGATCTTCACCGCCAGGATCGCGCCCAACGCCTGGGCTTGCGCCGCCAGCAACTGTGTCAGCGCGCTGTTTTCGCGCAGGCCCACAAAGGTTTCGCCCGCAATATCCTGCAGGCTCAGCTGCCGCGCGGAGGCTTTGGGATGCTGCGACGGCAGCATTACCGCCAGCCGGTCGCGCCGGTAGGGCAGTTGCGTAAGACCCTCGGCGCCCGCGATGCGGTTGCAGATGCCGAAGTCCGCGGCGCGCTCGCGCACCAGGCGCAGCACGTCGGGGCTGTGCTGCTCTTCCAGATCGATGTCCACTTCGGGAAACAGGCGTTGAAACGCCGCCACGTCTTCGGGCAGGAACTGCACGATGGCCGACAGATTGGCGACCACCCGCACATTGCCCTTCACCCCTGCATAGAAGCGCGACAGCTCCGCCCCCATGGACTCGACGTCGCCGATGATCTGCTGCGCATGTCGCAGCACCGTCTGGCCGGCGGGCGTGACGCTCACGCCGCGCGTATGGCGCTCGATCAACGGCAGCCCCACCAATGACTCCAACTCCGCAATGCGCCGGCTGACGGCGGACGGCGCGATGAACTCGCGTTCGGCCGCCCGCGCGATGCTGTTCTCTTGGCAAACGGCCACGAACAGGCGAAGCGAGGTCAGATCAAGTTTGCGCAGGAGGTTTTCCATGGCCGGGCGGATAGAGACGCGGGGTGATCCGCATTGACGGGGGATCGTACACCAGCCGATCCCCGTCACCGTGCCCTGCTTTCCTACGCCGCCAGCGAATCCTGCTGCGGATGGCGGTAGCGTTGCAGCAGCCCCTCCTGGCGTGCCTTCGCCTGGCCCACGCTTTTCTCCTTCACATGCCCATATCCGCGGATCGCATCCGGCAGATTGGCCAGCTCCAACGCAGCCTCCCGGTTATCGGCGTTCAGCGTTTGCGAGAACTCGGCAGCCAGCGCCAGGTAGTCAGCCGCCAGCTGGCGTTCCATGCGGCGTTCGGCGGTCTTGCCGAACAGGTCCAGCCACGTGCCGCGTAGCCGCTTCATCGGCGCCAGCATGCGAAACGCCACGCCCATCCACGCCCCGAACGCGCGCTTCTGCAAGCGGCCCTGCGTGTCGCGGCGGGCGAAGGCCGGCGGCGCCAGGTAGTAGCGCACGCGATAGTCGCGCCCGGGTTCGCCTTCAAATTGCGCTTGCAACTTGGCCTTGAAGGCGGGGTCGGTGTACAGGCGCGCCACCTCGTATTCGTCCTTGTAGGTCATCAACTTGGCCAGGTTGCGTGCCACGGCGCGCGTCACCTCGTATCGCTGCCCTTCGGGCATGGCGGATTCCCGCGCACGCACCGCGTCCACCGCCGCGCGAAAACGCGCCGCGTAGGCCGCGTCCTGGTAAGCGCCGACGTGCGCCGCCAGCCGCTGGATCAACCCCTCCAGTGATTCCGGCAACGCCACCACTTGCGCGGCCTTCTTTGGACGCAGCGCCTCGACGCCGCGGTGCGCGGCCTGCCGGCCCAGTTCGAACGCGGCCAGGTTCTTGTCCACGGAGACGCCATTGATCTCGATGGCGCGGCGCAGGCTGTCGCGGCTGAGCGGCAGGCCGCCCTTTTGCCATGCGTAACCCAACAGCAGCGGGTTGGCGTAGATGGTGTCGCCCAACAAGGCCTCGGCCAGCGGCCCCGCGTCAAGGAAGTCGCAATTGCCGCCCGTGCTTGCGGCAACCGCGGCTTCCGCCTGCGCGCCGGGAAAGCGCCAGGCCGGTTGCGACAGGAATGCCGCCGTCGGCGCCGCCGCACTGTTCACCACTGCACGCCCATGATCCGGCCGCAACCGCGACAGCACCTCGGGCGACGCCGACACCAGCGCGTCACAGCCGATGACCAGGTCGGCCTCGCCCAGCGCCACGCGGGTGGCGTGCAGGTCTTCCGGCCGGTTGGCTAGCTGCACATGGCTGAGCACGGCGCCGCCCTTTTGCGCCAGGCCCGCCATGTCCAGCACGGTGACGCCCTTGCCTTCGATATGAGCGGCCGCACCCAGCAAGGCGCCGATCGTGACGACGCCGGTGCCGCCCACGCCCGCGATCACAACGCGATACGCGGCGCCCCCCGCGATGGACGCGGGCAACGGCAACGGCGCATCGGGCAATGGCGACTCGCCCGCGCCCGACCTTGCCGGCTTGCGCAGCACGGCGCCTTCAGCCGTCACGAAGCTGGGGCAGAACCCTTCCACGCAGGAAAAGTCCTTGTTGCATGAGGATTGGTTGATGCGGCGCTTGGTGCCCAGCGGCGTGTCCAGCGGTTCGACCGACAAGCAGTTGGATTTGACCGAGCAATCGCCGCAGCCTTCGCACACGGCGTCGTTGATGAAGGCGCGGCGCAGCGGGTCGGGGTAGTCGCCGCGCTTGCGGCGACGCCGCTTCTCGGTTGCGCAGGTCTGGTCGTAGATCAGCACCGTGGTGCCTTCGATGTCACGCAGCGCGCGCTGCACGTCGTCCAACGCCTTGCGGTGATGCACCTCGATCGCGCCGGGCAGCGCCGCCGCCCCCGTGTACTTGTCGGGCTCGTCCGTAACCACCACGGTTTTCACGACCCCTTCGGCCTGCATCTGCGCCGCGATCTGCGGCACCGTCAGCACGCCGTCCACCGGTTGCCCGCCCGTCATGGCGACGGCGTCGTTGTAGAGAATCTTGTAGGTGATCGACGCGCGCGCCGCCACCGCCGCGCGGATCGCCAGCAGCCCCGAATGGAAATAGGTGCCGTCGCCCAGGTTGGCGAAGATGTGCCGTTCGCTGGTGAAATCCTTCTGCCCCAGCCACGCCACGCCCTCGCCGCCCATCTGGCTGAAGGTATCGGTGTCGCGGTTCATCCACATGGCCATGTAATGGCAGCCAATGCCGGCCACCGCGCGCGATCCTTCCGGCACGCGGGTAGACGTATTGTGCGGGCAGCCTGAACAGAACCAGGGCTTGCGCTCTTCCACCAGCGTGGGCCGCGCGGCTTCGCGTTCCTTGGCGTCGATGACGGCCAGGCGCGCAGCGATGCGGGCCCGCAATTCATCGGACAGATCAGCCTTGTCCAGCCGCGCGGCGATGGCGCGCGCGATCAGCGCGGGCGATAGCTCGTAGCGCGCCGGCAGCAGCCAGCCACCGCGCGGTGTGGACCATTCGCCGCCACCGTGCTCGCGTTCGTCGAACTTGCCGTAAACGCGCGGACGTACGTCGTCGCGCCAGTTGTAGAGTTCTTCCTTCAGCGCGTATTCCAGGATCTGGCGCTTCTCCTCGACGACCAGGATCTCTTTCAGGCCCGTGGCGAACTCGCGCGCGCCTTGCGCGTCCAGCGGCCAGATACAGCCGACCTTCATGACGCGGATGCCGGCTTCGGCACAGGCCGCTTCGTCCAGGCCCAGGTCGTTCAGCGCCTGCCGCACGTCCAGATAGGCCTTGCCCGCGGTCATGATGCCGAAGTTCGCGCGAGGCGAATCCAGCACCACCCGGTTCAGCTTGTTCGCGCGCACATAGGCCAGCGCGGCATACCACTTGTGGTCCAGCAGCCGCGCCTCTTGCGCCAGCGGCGAATCCGGCCAGCGGATGTTCAGCCCGCCTTCGGGCAGCGCGTCTTCAGGCAGCACGATCTGCACACGCGCCGGGTCCACGTCGACCGAGGCGCTGGATTCCACCACATCCGTCACACACTTCATCGCCACCCACAAGCCGGTGTAGCGGCTCATGGCCCAGCCGTGCAGCCCGTAGTCCAGGTATTCCTGGACGTTAGACGGGTACAGCACCGGAATGCCGCTTGCGATCAGCACGTGTTCGGACTGGTGGGCCACGGACGAGGATTTCGCGGCGTGGTCATCGCCCGCCAGCATCAGCACGCCGCCGTGGGCGGAGGAACCCGCGGAGTTGGCGTGCTTGAGCACATCCACCGACCGGTCCACGCCCGGCCCCTTGCCGTACCACATGCCGAACACGCCATCGCGCGTGGCGCCCGGGAACAGGTTCAGTTGCTGCGTGCCCCACACCGCCGTCGCGGCCAGGTCTTCGTTCACGCCGGGCTGGAACACCACGTCGTGCGACTTCAGATGCTTTTTGGCTTTCCACAGTGCCTGATCCAGGCCGCCCAGCGGCGAACCCCGATAGCCCGAGACATAACCGGCCGTGTTCAGGCCGGCCTGCTGGTCGCGCAGCTTTTGCAACAGCGGCAAGCGCACAAGCGCCTGGGTGCCGCTCAGGTAGATGCGGCCGGTCGTCTGGGTGTACTTGTCGTCGAGCGTCAGGCCATGGGTATCGGCCACGCCAGGGGGTAGTGGGGCGTTCACGCGTTTGTCTCCTGCTGGGTGCGGATTTGAGTGTTTTCCGCAGTGTAGGAACGCCGCTCGTTATCGTATATTCATAGTTTCATGTAGCAGGTATTCGAAAATCAGATGGCAAACGACGTCACCCTGCGGCAGCTGCGCTACTTCGCGGCGGCCGCCCGTGCGGGCCGGTTTTCCATGGCCGCGGCCGATGAGCATGTCTCGCAGTCCGCCGTCACCAATGCCGTGCTGGCGCTGGAAGCGCAGTTGGGCGTGCGCCTGTTCGACCGCCACCCGCATGGCGTCACCCTGACGCCGGAAGGCCACAACTTTCATCGACGCACGCAGGACATCCTGGATTCGCTGGACGACGCCATCCGCGAACCCGGCTTCCAACGCTATGCGTTGCGCGGCACGGTGCGGATCGCGGCCTCCTATACCGTGCTGGGCTATTTCCTGCCCGACCTGCTGGCACGCTTTCGCCGGCGCTATCCCGAGGTGGTGCTGGACCTGGTGGACCTGGACCGCCCGGAGATCGAAGCGGCGGTGGCCAGTGGCGACGTGGAACTGGGCGTGGCGCTGCTGTCCAACGTGGAAAAGCGCGACCGTTTCGGCCATCAGGTACTGGTACGGTCGCGCCGGCAACTCTGGACGGCCTCGGGCCATCCGCTGCTGTCGGCCTCCGCGCCGTCGTTGGCCGACATCGCCCGCTATCCCTACATCCTGCTGGAAGTGGATGAAGGCGAGCGCTCGACGCTGGGCTATTGGCGCACCCACGGCCTGCAGCCCGACATCGCGCTGCGCACCCGGTCCATGGAGGCGCTGCGCGGGTTGGTGGCGCATGGCTTTGGCGTCACCATGCTGTCGGACATGGTCTATCGCCCCTGGTCACTGGAAGGCCGCAAGATAGAAGCCATGCCGATCACCGACGCCGTGCCGCCCATGGAGGCGGGGCTGCTCTGGCATCCGCGGGCCACGCTGGCCAAGCCTGCCGACGCCTTCCGGCAATTCATGATGGTGGCCTGCGGCGTGTAGGCGCATGGCCCGGGAAGGCCAGACCCCGGCTAGACCAGCACGGCACCCTTGCGGCGCGTGAACTGCGCGAGCGACTGCAACGCCAGCGCGTGCATGGCCGCCACCGACGGCAGCAGGGTTTCCTCCTTGCGGGTCAGCACCCCGACGATGCGTTCCACCGTCGGTTCGGCCAGCGGTACAAAGGCCAGGCCTGATCCGACGGACGGCCGCGCCAGCACGGGCAACACCGTCACCCCCAGCCCGCTGACCACGCTGGCCAGCAGCGACGCGCGGTTGGACACCACCATCGCAGGGTCGTCGATGCCCCCGCCCAACTGACGGTTCTTCAAGGTGTCGAACGTGGCGTTTCCGATCAGCCGTTCGGCGTCCAGCGCCGACCAGGGCACGGGCCCCCGCCGGCGCGCCAAAGGATGCCCCTTGCGGCAGACCAGCCCGAAGGCGTCGCGCGCAACGGGCGTGAACGCGACTTCCGCCGTGCGCGGCACCTGCCCCGCCACTCCAACCTGCACTTCGCCCGTCAACACCAGCCGGTGCACATCCTGCGACGATTCGTCCACGGCACGGATACGAATGTCCGGGTGGCTGCGCGCATAGCGTTCCAGCAGCTTTGGCAGCCACTCATCCGCCAGCGACGGCATCACCGCCAGCGACACCGGCCCGGTATGGCCCTGCCCCAACTGGCGCGCGGCATCCAGCACGCGGTCATGCGTGGCAAGCAATTCGCGCAGCAACGGCGCCACGGCATGGCCCAGCGGCGTCAACTGCGCGCGCTTGCCGGCTTCGAACAACGGCGCGCCCAGTTGCTGCTCCAGATCCTGCATGGCGGCCGACACCGCCGCCTGCGAACGGTGCGTGCCCTCGGCCGCCAGGCGAAAACTGCCGTGGTCAGCCGCCAGCAGGAACTGGCGCAAATGTTGGATCTTCAGAGGCTGGGGCATGACGGTGGGCCAATCAAATTCAGGTTTTCCGAAATTAACTTACGTTAATTTGGATTGTCAAAATTCCGTGCCGGCTTCAACAATGCACCCATCGTTCATCACATATGCATGGGAGCAATGGAATGGCTTTGCAAGTGCGAAAAATCGTCAGTTACGTCGAGAAGACCTGCATTGAAGGCGGCAAGGCGGCCGAGCGGCCGCTGATCATGATCGTGGCGGCCGCCGTGATCCGCAATCCGTGGGCCGGCCTGCCCTTCCAGGAAGACCTGCGCCCGCAGATCCTTGAAGCCGCGCCGCCGCTGGGCGAACTGCTGGTGGCAGAGATCCTGCGCCAGGCCGGTTCCGCCGACCAGATCGAAGCCTACGGCAAGGCTGCCGTGGTGGGCACCGCTGGCGAAGTCGAACATGCCTCGGCGCTGATCCACACGCTGCGCTTCGGCAACGCCTACCGCAACGCCGTGGGCGGCACCAGCTACCTCAGCTTCACGAACACGCGCGGCGGACCGGGCTGCGTGATTTCGGTGCCGTTGATGCACAAGCAAGACGAAGGCCTGCGGTCGCACTATCTGACCGTGCAGACCAACATCAACGACGCCCCGGCCCCGGACGAGATCGTGATTGCCTTGGGCGCCGCCACCTCGGGCCGGCCGCACCACCGCATCGGCAACCGCTATTCCGATCTGCAGGAACTGGCGCAAGAGGCGCAATCGAAATGAGCACGCCGCGCCGCCGTTCCGGCCAGGGCGCGCCGCTGGTGCTGCTGCACGGCGTCGGCCTGGACCACACGTTGTGGGATGACCTGGTCCCGCTGCTGGAACCGGATTTCGACGTGCTGCGCTATGACCTGCTGGGCCATGGCGCGGCCCCCGGCATCGCAGGCGAGGCCCGCGTGCCGGACTTCGTCGCGCAGTTGGACGCCGAACTGGATCAGGCCGGCTGGCCGCAAGCCAACGTGCTGGGCTATTCCATGGGCGGCCTGATTGCGGGAGCTTATGCGGCGGCCCGGCCGCGGCGCGTGAGCCGGCTGGTGTTGCTGAGCACCGTGTTTCAGCGCACGCCGGAAGAAGTCCGCGCCGTGACGGCCCGCCTGGCCGCCGCCGCGACCCAGGATGTGGAAGCCGCCGCCGCAATCTCGCTGCAGCGCTGGTTCACGCCCGGCTTCCAGGCCGCGCGCCCGGAGCGGGTGGCGGCCATCGGCCAGCGTCTGCTGCGCAACGACCGCGCGAATTTCCTGGCGGCTTACCGGCTGTTTGCGCAGGGCGACCCGATCCTGGCGCAGGCTGCGCCCGAAATCGCTTGCCCCACGCTTGCCATGACGGGCGAGGAAGACGTCGGGTCCACCGCCCGCATGACGCGCGGCCTGGCACGTGCGCTGCCCGACGGCCGAGCCCGCGTCGTGGACGGCCAACGGCATATGCTGCCGGTGGAAGCTCCGGCCGTGGTGGCTGCGGCACTGCAGGCCTTTTTACTGCCGACAACCGCTGAATCGTCCGCCTGACAGAGACGATCGGCCAACGCCCCGAAAGGGGCCGGAGAGGGAGACAAACCCATGCATCGCAGAACCCTACTGAAGCATCTGGTCTTGGCCGCCGCGGCGCCGGCGGCCCTGTCGCTGACCCGTCTTGCCGCCGCGCGCGAGGCGCCCTTGCGCGTGATCGTGCCGTTCCCGCCGGGCGGCGGCACCGACGTGCTGGGGCGCGTCATCGCCGCCACGCTGGAAGGCGCGCTGGACCGGTCCGTCGTGGTCGAAAACAAACCCGGCGCCAGCGGCATGCTGGGCGCTGACTACACCGCCAACGGCGCCAAGGACGGCAGCGTGCTGCTGTTCGCGGGGCTGGTGCCGTCGGTGCGCTACTACGCCCGCCCGCCTGAAGAGGTCTTGAAACAGCTGGCACCCGTCTGCCCGATTGCGCGCTCGCCCTATATGGTGGCCGTGAACAGCGACCTGCCCGCCAAGACATTGGCGGAACTGGTGGCCCAGGCCAAACGGGAACCCAAGGGTCTGACGTTCGGGTCACCGGGCAACGCCACGCCGCAACACCTGGCCACCGAGCTGTTGCAGGCCGCCTGCGGCATCGACATGCTGCATGTGCCTTATCGCGGTACGGGCCCCATGATGACTGACCTCTTGGGTGGCCAGATTCAACTGGTGGTGGCCACGGTTGCCGCCGTCGAACCGTATTTGAAAAGCGGCCGGTTGCGCGTGCTGGCCGTGACCAGCCGTGAGCGCCTGACCAAATACCCCGACATTCCCACTGTCGCCGAAAGCGGTTACGCCGGCTTCGATGCGCAGATTCAATTCGGCACTTACTGCGCGGCGGGCACGCCCGAAGCTACGATTGCCGCACTGAATCAAGGCATCAATCGCGCGCTGCAAACCGACGCCGTCCACGCCAAGCTGGCCGAACAGGGGTTCCAGCCGACCGGCGGCACGCCCCAGCAGTTGCAACAGGCGTTGCTGTCCGAAATCCGCGACGTGGCCGGGCTGGTCAAGGCAGGCAAGGTGCGGGTGGACTTGTAGCGATCTGTAGCGGCCGGTAGCGAAAGGGGCGCAACGTCGGCGGGTGGCGTGATTAGAATTCGGTCTTCTTCGTCCCTGCCCGCCTACGATGCCCCGCCCCCTATCCTTCTTGACCGGCGCCCTGACCTTGTCCGCCCTGTTGACGGGTGGGGCATACGCCGCAAGCGGCCCCTGCCCCGAGGCGGCCGACATCGTGCGCAGCGTGTATCAGAACCAGGACAAGCCCGATCGCGAGGGTCGCATCCGCTTAAAGCAAGGCCACGCTGTCGTGACGCTGTCTGACGCGGACGTCGGCGCGCCCTTCGCGGTGGCCTGCAAGGCCTGGCCCGCCAACCCCGACTTGCTGCTCGTGGCCGTGCCGTTGATGCAAGACACGCCCGACCCCGAAAACGGCCACGAAGGCGATCTGGAAGTGCTGGTGCTGGACCGCCAGACGCTGCAAGTGCGGCAGCGCCACACGCTGGTCGATCTGATGTCGGACGATGCCTTGCGCATCGCCAGCCTGTCGTTCGATACGGCGCGCTATGACGTCACGGCCGACCGCCGTGCGTTTGGGATCCGCATCGAACGCGAAGGCGCCTCGCGCGCCAATCCCCTGGACGAAACCAGCTTGCGGCTCTTCACCGTGGAAGACAAGGAATTGCGCCTGGTGCTCGACGGCCTGATCGTCAACCACTCGTCCGGCCAGTGGGACACCAGTTGCGCGGGAAAATTCACCGAACGCGCGGTGAGCCTGGCGATGGGCACCGCGCAAACCAAGGGCTACCGCGATCTGGTTGCCACGGACGCGCACTCGTCCAGCCGTGCCGCAGTGCAGCAAGGCGGGTGCGAGGAAAAAACCGTCAGCCAGGGCAAGACCCGCCACACGCTGCGCTTTGACGGCACGCGTTATCGGATTCCCAAGGGGCTGCGTTCGATAGACAGCGAGACCGCTGGATAACCACCATTTACAAGCGGGTCCGTCTCTGGGCATGCTGCCTTGTTGATCCGACGCAGATCGGGCGCAACATGGAGACGACATGCCTAGTCAGGAATCCCTGCATTCCGCCCATATCCGCGAGATCGAACAGGTAGGCCGCGGACGCCCCACGCAGCGCGACGCGCATGTGGTGCGCAGCTGGCTGCGCTGCCTGGATCGATACCAGCTGGACCCGGCCCAGGCTTGCGAAGCCTACATCGTGCCGGACGGCCGGCTGCGCGAACATCGCCAACAATCCGAAGCGCTGATCAACATTGCCCGCAGCGGGCTGGATCATCTGTTCAAGCAAGTGGCGGGCCAGAACTACGTGCTGCTGCTGGCCGACCGCCAGGGCGTCACCGTGGAATTTCTGGGTGACCCGTTACAGACCGACAAGCTGCGCAAAGCGGGCCTGTACCTGGGGTCTGAATGGTCCGAGCCACGCGCCGGCACTTGCGCCGTGGGCGCATGCCTGGAAACCGGCGAAGCGCTGACTATTCACCAGACCGACCACTTCGACAACACGCACACACCGCTGTCCTGCACCGCCGCCCCCATCTACAACGCCGATGGCGAATTGGCCGCCGTGCTGGATATTTCTCTGCTCAGCTCGCCCAGCCTGAAAACCAGCCAGAATCTGGCGCTGCACCTGGTCAACAGCACCACGCGCCGCATCGAACTGGCCAACCTGATGGCGCGCACGCGCAATGAATGGGTGCTGCGCTTTGCGCGATCACCCGAGTTTCTGGACGTGGACCCGGAAGCGGCGATCTCGCTGGACGGCGCCGGCCGCATTCTGGGCATGACGCACTCCGGCGCCAAGTTGCTGGCGCGCGCAGCCGGGCTGGACTGGCGCAGCCCTGCCGGGCTGATCGGCCAGCCCGTGACCCGCTTCTTTGATGTGCAACTGGACGACCTGCCGCACTACACGCGCGGCCACGCACCGCAAGACCGCCTGATCGTCGCCCGCGACGGCAATGCGCTGTTCGCGCACGCCATCGAACCCAACCGCCACCTGCGCGGCGCCACGGTCGCCGTGCGCGCCACGCCGTCCGCGTTGCGCGGGCTGGACGGCGGGGATGCCAAGATGGCGGCGCTGCAAGTCCGAGCCGCCAAACTCGCGCGCCAAGGCCTGCCCATCCTGCTGCAGGGCGAAACCGGCGTGGGCAAGGAATACCTGGCCCGCGCCATCCACGACGACAGCCGCCGCCCGGGCAGCTTTGTCGCCGTGAACTGCGCGGCCATTCCCGAATCCCTGATCGAAAGCGAACTGTTCGGCTACCTGCCCGGCGCCTACACCGGCGCTGCCCCCAAGGGCCGCAAGGGCCTGATCGAGGAATCCGACGGCGGCACCTTGTTCCTGGACGAGATCGGCGACATGCCGTTGCCGCTGCAAAGCCGCTTGCTGCGCGTGCTGGCGGAGTCCGAAGTCACGCCCATCGGCGCCAACGCGCCGCGTGCCGTGCGGCTGACGCTGGTGTCCGCGTCGCATCGCGACCTGGGCACGCTGGTGCGCGAGGGCCGCTTTCGCGAAGACCTGTATTACCGCATCAACGCCGCCACGCTGACCGTGCCGCCGCTGCGCGAACGGCAGGACCTGGACTGGCTGATCGCCCGCATGCTGGCGCGGCATCAGGGCGAATCCGGTGCGCCGGTGCTATCGCCTGCGGCGCTATTGGCGCTGAAGGCGCATGCCTGGCCGGGCAACATCCGCGAGCTGGCCAACGTCATCGCGGTGGCCGCCGCCTTGTGCGAAGACGGCGTCATCACGCCGCAAGACCTGCCGGACACCTTTGCCCCGGCGGGCGCCGCGCTAAGCGCGGAAGAAGCCGCGCTACGAACCACGCTGGCCCGCTGCGGCGGCAATGTGTCGGAAGCGGCGCGGCAGCTGGGTGTGGACCGCTCTACTGTCCACCGCCAGATGCGGCGCTACGGGCTCACGCGTTAGACGCGAACTCGGCGCCTGGGGCCACACCCTGCTGCAACAGGTGTGGCGCGTTGCGACAGTGCATCGCGCCGCCGTCCGGCGCGCGCCCCGTCGCCACGGCCTGTCGCAAGCTGGCACGGCATTTGCATGTGCAGTCTTGACGCCCCAGCGGCCGGCACAGGCCAGGGCGTCAATGGACGGAGCCATCCGCCATGACCACGACGCCCGCCCCGGGCAAGGAGACAAGACATGCAGACAGACCCCGCCAATGCCGCTCTGGACGCGGTGCTCGCCCGCCTGAACACCGCGTTGGGCAACAAGGAGATTGATGCCGTTGCCGGCCTGTTCCAGGACGAATGCTATTGGCGCGACCTGGTGCTTTTCAGCTGGAACCTGCGCACGCTGGAAGGCCGCGACCAGATCCGCGAGATGCTGACGCAACAGCTGTCGCAAGTGGAGCCGGTACGCTTCACCCGCGACGAACGTGAGGCCGTTTCCGACGATGGGGGCCTGCTGCAAGCCTGGCTGCATATCGACACGAACCTGGCACGCGGCTATGGCCACATCCGCGTGAAAGACGGCAAGATCTGGACGCTGCTGACCACCATGTCCGAACTGAAGGGGCATGAAGAACCCAGCGGCACACGCCGCCCCAAGGGCGCCGAACACGGCCACGACCGCGACCGCCAGACCTGGCTGGAAAAGCGCGAGCAGGAAGCGGCCGAGCTGGGCTACCAGACGCAGCCCTACGTGCTGATCATCGGCGGCGGGCAAGGCGGCATCGCCCTGGGCGCGCGGCTGCGACAACTGGACGTGCCCACCATCATCATCGAAAAGAACGAGCGCGCCGGCGACAGCTGGAGGAAGCGCTACAAGTCCTTGTGCCTGCACGACCCGGTCTGGTACGACCACCTGCCCTATATCCCCTTCCCCGAAAACTGGCCCGTCTTCGCGCCGAAGGACAAGGTCGGCGACTGGCTGGAGATGTACACGAAGGTGATGGAGCTGAATTACTGGACCTCCAGCGTCTGCCAGTCGGCGCGCTACGACGAACAGAAAAAGGAATGGGAGGTCACGGTGCTGCGCGACGGCAAGCCCGTGGTGCTCCGGCCCAAGCAGCTGGTGCTGGCCACCGGCATGTCGGGCAAGCCGAACATCCCGCGCTTTCCGGGCCAGGACGAATTTCAGGGCGAGCAGCAGCATTCGTCGCAACACCCCGGGCCTGACGCGTACCGGGGCAAGAACGTGGTGGTCATCGGCGCCAACAATTCGGCCCACGATATCTGCGCGGCGCTCTGGGAAGGCGGCGCCAACGTCACCATGGTGCAGCGTTCGTCCACCCACATCGTCCGGTCGGACACGCTGATGGACATCGGCCTGGGCGGGCTGTATTCCGAACAGGCGCTGGCCAACGGCATGACGACCCGCAAGGCAGACCTGACATTCGCGTCCCTGCCCTACAAGATCATGGCGCAATTCCAAATTCCGCTCTACGACCAGATGCGCGAGCGCGACGCCGAGTTCTACGGCAAGCTGGAGAAGGCGGGCTTCATGCTGGACTGGGGCGACGACGGCTCCGGCCTCTTCATGAAATACCTGCGTCGCGGATCGGGCTATTACATCGACGTGGGCGCCTGCGACCTGATCATCGACGGCAGCATCAAGCTGCAATCCGGCACCGACGTCAGCCACCTGGCACGCGAGGCCGTCGTGTTGAAGAACGGCGTCACGCTGCCGGCCGACCTGGTCGTCTACGCCACCGGTTACGGCTCGATGAACGGCTGGGCAGCCGACCTGATCAGCCCGGAAGTGGCCGACAAGGTGGGCAAGTGCTGGGGCCTGGGTTCGGACACCACCAAGGACCCCGGCCCCTGGGAAGGCGAGCAGCGCAATATGTGGAAGCCCACACAGCAGGAAGGGCTGTGGTTCCACGGCGGCAACCTGCACCAGTCCCGGCACTATTCCCAATACCTGTCCCTGCAATTGAAGGCACGGCACGTGGGGCTGCCCGTCCAGGTCTATGGCGTGCAGGAGGTGCATCACAAGCGGTAGCCCGCCCGCCGAGCACGTCGCAAGCGGCCGCCCCGCCGCTTGCGCCCATGGGCCGCCCAAGGTAAATTGTTGACAATCTGGCGCCATACAGCGCCTTATCCCGAATATTTCTTCTGAATCCGGATAGATTGTTGACACTATGAGCAAAGTGCTGACCCTGCCGGGCACCCCGCCCGGCGATGGCGAAACCTTGTCGGATCACATCTTCAAGAAGATCCAGGCCGCCATCGTCAAAGGCGAGATCGCCCCGGGCAGCAAGATTTCCGAGCCCGAACTGGCGCGCCAACATGGCGTCAGCCGGGGTCCGCTGCGCGAAGCCCTGCATCGGCTGGAAGGCCAGAAGCTGCTGGTGCGCGTCCCGCACGCCGGTGCGCGCGTCGTGTCGCTGTCGCAGCAAGAGCTCTCCGAGCTTTACGAGATCCGGGAATCGCTGGAAGGCATGGCCTGCCGCCTGGCCGCCGAGCGCATGCCGCCCTCTGAAATCGCTGAACTGCGCGGCGTGCTGGAAGCCCACGAACGCGACGCCGCCTTCCAGGCCGGCCTGGGTTACTACCAGCAGGAAGGCGATTACGACTTCCACTACCGCATCGTCAAGGGCAGCGGCAACCAGATGCTGTTCCGCATGCTGTGCGACGAGCTCTACCAGCTGGCGCGCATGTACCGCATCCAGTATTCGACAACGCCCAACCGCCCGCGGCAGGCCTATGCCGAACACCATCGCATTCTTGACGCCATCGCCGACCGCGACGGCGAGCTGGCCGAAATCCTGATGCGCCGGCACATCCGCGTATCCCGTATCAACATCGAACAACAGATCGCCCAGAGCAACCTGCGGCGCACGGAGGCATGATGAACCACTCGTACCGCAAGACCCTGCCCGGCACCCGCCTGGACTATTTCGACGCGCGCGCCGCGGTTGAAGCCATTGCCCCCGGCGCCTACGCCGGCCTGCCCTATACGTCCCGGGTGCTGGCGGAAAACCTGGTTCGCCGCTGCGACCCGGCCATGCTGACCGATGCGCTCAAGCAACTGATCGAACGCCGTCGCGACCTGGACTTCCCGTGGTTTCCGGCACGCGTGGTCTGTCATGACATCCTGGGCCAGACCGCGCTGGTGGACCTGGCCGGCCTGCGCGACGCCATCGCCGAGAAAGGCGGCGACCCCGCCAAGGTGAATCCGGTCGTGCCGGTGCAGTTGATCGTGGACCACTCGCTGGCTGTGGAATTCGACGGCAACGACCCCGACGCCTTCGCCAAGAACCGCGCCGTGGAAGACCGCCGCAACGAAGACCGCTTCCATTTCATCGACTGGACCAAGCAGGCCTTCCGCAACATCGAAGTCGTGCCCCCGGGCAACGGCATCATGCACCAGATCAACCTGGAGCGGATGTCGCCCGTGATCTACACGCAGGACGGCGTGGCGTTCCCCGACACGCTGGTCGGCACCGACAGCCACACCCCGCACGTGGACGCGCTGGGCGTCATCGCCATCGGCGTGGGCGGCCTGGAAGCCGAAAACGTCATGCTGGGCCGCGCCTCGTGGATGCGCCTGCCGGACATCATCGGCGTGGAACTCACCGGCCGCGCGCAGCCCGGCATCACCGCCACCGACGTGGTGCTGACGCTGACCGAATTCCTGCGCCGCGAAAAGGTCGTGGGCGCGTACCTGGAGTTCTACGGCGAAGGCGCTGCCAGCCTGACGCTGGGCGACCGCGCCACCATTTCGAACATGGCGCCCGAGTACGGCGCCACCGCCGCCATGTTCTCGATCGACCAGCAGACCATCGACTACCTGCGCCTGACCGGCCGCGAAGACGAACAGATCGCCCTGGTCGAAACCTATGCCAAGACGGCGGGCCTGTGGTCCGACAGCTTGAAGACCGCCGAATACGAACGCGTGCTGCGCTTCGACCTGTCCACCGTGGTGCGCACGCTGGCCGGCCCGTCGAACCCGCACCGCCGCCTGCCGGTGTCCGACCTGGCCGCGCGCGGCATCTCGGGCGTCGTGGAAAACGAACCGGGCCTGATGCCTGACGGCGCCGTCATCATCGCCGCCATCACCAGCTGCACCAACACCAGCAACCCGCGCAACGTGATCGCCGCCGGCCTGTTGGCGCGCAACGCCAACCGCGCCGGTTTGACGCGCAAGCCCTGGGTGAAGAGTTCGCTGGCCCCCGGATCGAAGGCCGTGCAGTTGTACCTGGACGAAGCTGGCCTGACGGAAGACCTGGAAAAGCTGGGCTTTGGCGTGGTCGCCTTCGCCTGTACCACGTGCAACGGCATGTCCGGCGCGCTGGAGCCCGTGATCCAGCAGGAAATCATCGACCGCGACCTCTATGCCACCGCCGTGCTGTCCGGCAACCGCAATTTCGATGGCCGCATCCACCCGTACGCCAAGCAGGCGTTCCTGGCGTCGCCCCCCTTGGTCGTGGCCTACGCCATCGCCGGCACGATCCGCTTCGACATCGAACGCGATGTGCTGGGTACGGGTGCCGACGGCCGTGAGATCCGCCTGAAGGACATCTGGCCCACCGACGAGGAAATCGACGCCGTGGTCAAGGAATCGGTCAAGCCAGAGCAGTTCCGCAAGGTCTATGCGCCCATGTTCGGCATCCAGGACGACCGCAAGGCCGGCGTCAGCCCGCTGTACGCCTGGCGCCCGCAAAGCACCTATATCCGCCGCCCCCCGTACTGGGAAGGCGCGCTGGCAGGCGCCCGCACGCTGCGCGGCATGCTGCCGCTGGCCGTGCTGGGCGACAACATCACGACCGACCACCTGTCGCCGTCCAACGCCATCATGCTGGACAGCGCGGCCGGCGAATACCTGGACAAGATGGGCCTGCCCGAAGAAGACTTCAACTCGTACGCGACCCACCGCGGCGACCACCTGACCGCGCAACGCGCCACCTTCGCCAACCCCAAGCTCTTCAACGAGATGGTGACGAATGACGACGGCACCGTGAAGCAAGGCTCGCTGGCGCGCGAGGAACCGGAAGGCCAGGTCATGCGCATGTGGGAAGCCATCGAAATCTACATGGACCGCAAGCAGCCGCTGATCATCGTGGCCGGCGCCGACTACGGCCAGGGCTCGTCGCGCGACTGGGCCGCCAAGGGCGTGCGGCTGGCCGGCGTGGAAGCCATCGTGGCCGAAGGCTTCGAACGCATCCACCGCACCAACCTGATCGGCATGGGCGTGCTGCCGCTGGAATTCAAGCCCGGCGTGAACCGCAAGACGCTGGCGCTGGACGGCACGGAAAGCTATGACGTCATCGGCGAACGCGAACCGCGCGCCGACCTGACGCTGGTGATCCATCGCCGCAACGGCGAAACGGTGCAGGTGCCCGTGACCTGCCGTCTGGACACCGCGGAAGAGGTATCCATCTACGAAGCCGGCGGCGTGCTGCAACGCTTTGCGCAAGACTTCCTGGAAGCCGAATCCGCCACCACCAAGAAGGCCGGCTGACACCTAACCGGACTGGCGGGCGCCCCGCGCGCCCGCCGCCCCAGACTCCGATACCGCACCAAGACATCAGGACGATCCCATGGCCCATGCACCCCAAACCAAGATTGCCGCTACCTACATGCGCGGCGGCACCAGCAAAGGCGTGTTCTTCAAGCTGGATGACCTGCCCGAATCCGCCCGCGTGCCGGGCGCGGCGCGCGACGCGCTGCTGATGCGCGTGATCGGCAGCCCCGACCCCTACGGCAAGCAGATCGACGGCATGGGCGCCGCCACGTCCAGCACCAGCAAGACCGTCATCGTCGGCAAGAGCACCCAGCCGGACCATGACGTGGACTACCTGTTCGGCCAGGTCTCCATCGACCAGCCCTTCGTGGACTGGAGCGGCAACTGCGGCAACCTGTCCGCCGCCGTCGGCCCCTTCGCCATCACCAATGGCCTGGTCGACCCGGCCCGCGTGCCCGCCAACGGCATCGCCGTCGTGCGCATCTGGCAGGCCAACATCAAGAAAACCATCATTGCCCACGTACCGATGACCGACGGCGCCGTGCAAGAGACCGGCGACTTCGAACTGGACGGCGTGACCTTCCCCGCCGCCGAACTGCGGCTGGAATTCATGGACCCTGCCGAAGACGGCGATGGCGGGTCGATGTTCCCCACCGGCAACCTGGTCGACGACCTGGAAGTGCCCGGCGTGGGCACGTTCAAGGCCACGATGATCAACTCGGGCATCCCCACCATTTTCCTGGACGCCGAAGCGCTGGGCTACACCGGCACGGAACTGCAGGACGACATCAATGGCGACGCCGCCGCGCTGGCGCGCTTCGAGACCATCCGCGCGCACGGCGCGCTGCGCATGGGCCTGATCGGCAAGCTTGAAGACGCCGCCAGCCGCCAGCACACGCCCAAGGTCGCCTTCGTGGCGCGCCCCAAGGCCTACGTGTCGTCCAGCGGCAAGCAGATCGGAGCGGGCGACATCGACGTGCTGGTGCGCGCGCTGTCCATGGGCAAGCTGCACCACGCGATGATGGGCACGGCGTCCGTCGCCATCGGCACCGCCGCGGCGGTGCCCGGCACGCTGGTGAACCTGGCCGCCGGCGGCACCGAGCGCGACAACGTCAACTTCGGCCACCCCTCCGGCACGTTGCGCGTGGGCGCGCAAGCGCAATTGGTGGACGGCGAATGGAAGGTCACGAAAGCCATCATGAGCCGCAGCGCACGCGTGCTGATGGAGGGCCGCGTCCACGTGCCCAAGGAAGGCTTCTGAGCCGGTATCCGTAGATTGCGGGCCGCGAGCAAAGGCTCGCAATTTACATTTTTACCCCGGGTTTTATGGCTGCAAGGGTAGACGCTGTCCCCGTCTACCCCTATACTTAACAGATGTTGTAATTCATCACCGGACCCCGCCGATGCTCTGTCATCGAGGGCACCCGTCACATGGCCGCGCACAGCGGCCCGGCGTCAGCGCCGAAACACCACCACCCAGCCGCCGGGCCGAAAGCCGGCGGTTGCGGAACAAAAACCTGCTTACCCAGCAGGACCATTGCTCACCGCATTGAGCCGCACCCGCGTCAACGGCATCCGTGTCCGCGACGCCCCGGCCCCATGCCGCAGCAAGGCACCAATACGGTGTGTCTTGTGTTTGTCCGATCCGGGCTGCCACCCCTTGCCCGGCTGGGCAGGCACGCGATCGCGCGCTCGAAACAAAAACGAAAAGCCCGCGGTCCATTGGTGTTTCGCCTGCGCCATGGGAAGGCTTGCCGCCCATCGCACTCCGCGGAAACGGCACTCACGCAGCCCCGGCCGGCAGGCCGCGACCAGGCTGTCGAGGAGTAAGGACCCACAAGATGCAAGAGACAGTTTTCTTCCAGCTATCGGCGACCACCGCCATCCTGTTGCTGGCCGGCTTCTACGGCGCGACCTTCCTGATGTCGCTATTCATCGGTGAAAAAAACGAGAACGTCGACGGCTTCATGGTGTCGAACAACGCGGTCGGCTTCGGCCTGTCGACCGCCAGCATGATCGCCACCTGGATCTGGGCCGCCTCTTTCTACGCCAGCGCCACGTCCGGCTACAAGTACGGCTTGTCCGGACCGCTGCACTACGGGTTCTGGGGCGCCCTGATGATTCTCTTCATCTACCCCTTCGGCAAGCGCTTCCGGCAACTGGCGCCCAAGGCCCATACGCTGGCAGAAGTCATTCACGCGCGCCACGGCACGTCCAGCCAGATGATCATGGCGGTGTCGAACATCGTGGGTAGTTGCATCAGCCTGATGGTGAACTTCACGGCCGCCGGCGCGCTGGTCTCGATCCTCAGCCCGCTCACGTTCATCCAGGGCGTGCTGATCGCCGGGCTGGGCGTCCTGTCCTACACCCTGTGGTCGGGCTTCCGCACGTCGGTCATGACCGACTTCGCACAGTTGGCTGCGATGATCATCGCTGCGGTCATCATCATCCCGCTGATCTTCTTCAACGCCGGCGGACCGGATATGCTGCAAGCGAACATGTGGCGCTTGAACAGCGATCAGGCCGACTTCTATTCCTCGAAGGCGATCCTGGAGCAAGGCGCGCCGTACTTCGTCGCCGTGCTGGCCTATGCCATCGGCAACCAGACCATTGCGCAACGCCTGTTCGCCGTGCGCGAAGACCTGATCAAGCCCACCTTCCTGACCGCCACGGTCGGCTACGGCGCCGTCGTGATCGGCCTGGGCATGCTGGGCTTGCTGGCGCTGTTCGTCGGGCTGGAGCCCGCCAACGGCGACATGAACAACATCATCCCGCAGATGGCGTCCACCTATCTGCCGCCGTTCGGCATCGCGCTCTTCTTCCTGCTGGTCGTGGGATCGCTTTCCTCCACCGCCGACTCCGACCTGGCGGCGCTGTCTGCCATCGTCATGACCGACGTCTACGCCAAGAACCTGTCCCGCGGACGCCCGGATCCGCGGCGCATGCTGTGGTGGGGCCGCGCCACCATGATCATCGCCACGATGATCGGCGTGATCTTCGCCAGCCTGCGCCTGGACATCCTGGTCATGCTGGTGTTCGTGGGCGCGCTGTGGGGCGCCATCGTCTTCCCGGTGATCGCCAGTTTCTACTGGGACCGCGTGAACAACCGCGCCTTCGTCGCGTCGGTGTTGTCGGCCGTGGTGCTTTTCACCATCGTGCGCTTTGAATTGCTGCCGATCACGGGCGCCATCGCCGTCTTCTTCGAAATCTGCGCAGCCATCGGCGGCGGCGTGGTGTTGGGGTTGATGGCGTTCGGCTTCCTGGGCCGCACCGTCGCCATCACCGTAGGCACGATCGCCGTGGTGGTCATGCTGCCCGTCTTCATCGGCAGCCTGCGCGACTACATCGTGCTGATGGCCTCGCTGACCGCCTACGGCGCGAGCGCCACGATCTGCGTAGCGCTTAGCCTGCGCAACCGCGAACGATTTGATTTCAGCGTGCTGGCCGACCGCGTCACGTCCTTTCACCAAGAGCAGGACGACCTGGCGCGCGAAGCGCCGTCCAACCAACTTGCCGCAGACACCGCCGGACGCTGATCCGCACCCATTGAAAACAAGGAGATCGATATGTGGTTGACCGTTTATTTTCTGATCTGGCCGGCCCTGTCCGCGGCCATCCTGGCGCTCTTGTGCGTGACGTTAGGCAAGGACATCCGCGCCGCCCGGCGGAGCGGGCAGGCGATGGTGTAGCCGGCGGGGTCGCGCATCGGCTCAGCTGCGGGCGGACAGCAACTGTGACAACGTGTGCGCTTCGGCCTGCAGGTCCTTGGCCAAGGCGTGGGCGCGGGCGTCATCAAGCTGTTCCGCCAGCCCTGCCGCGACCAGCGAATGCGTCATGCGGTTCTGGCTGTTCAACACAGGCACCGCAATCACCACGACGCCGTTGATGTAGTTGTTGCGGTCCATGCTGTAGCCGTCGCGGCGCACCGCCTGCACGTCCGCTTTCCAGGCTGCGAATTCAGGCGCCTGGTCCCATCGCAACGCCTTGAAGCGGCGCTCCAGTTCCTTGTCCGTCAGGTCTGAAAACGCCGCCACCAGGCGGCCGGTCGCGCTGATCAGCGCAGGGAAGCGGCTGCCCACGTCCACATGCAGCCGGAACGGTGCCGTGGAACGGGACAAGGCCAGCACCACCATGTGGTCCCCGCCCGCCACTTCCACGCCGATCGCGGTGACGTTGGCCGCGCTGGACAGCTTGTCCAGCACCGGCTGCACCAATGTCGGAAAGGGGCTGCTTTCGATCACGCTGCGGGCCAGCGTCAGCATGCCCACGCCCAGGCTGTAGCGCTTGGTGCCGGTATCGACTTTCACCAGCCCTTCCTCCACCAGGACCCGAAGGATATGCAGGCAGGTGCTGGTCACCATCTCAAGCTCCTGCGAAATCGTCTTCAAGGTCATCGGCGCACCGCCGCGCCCCAGCAATCTCAAGATGGCGATCGACCGCGTGACAGCGGGCACGGGACGGACACGCGGCCCCGCCGCAGCGGCGGGTTCCTGGGGACTGGACTGACTCATCTGATTCTCCGTTTTTATTGCGGCAAGCATACCCTGCGCCCGGCGGGTATTGCCCCGGTCCGCTCGCGCATAATTGTCTATATACAATCAATAGACGTAATTGACAATTTTTAAAGCGACGCGCAATATCGCTTCAACAGATTGCGGACCCCACACAGGCACGACGACATGACGACGCTGACGCAGGCCACTTCTTATGCGGACGCCCAGGCGCTCTGCACGCCGGACAAACTCTGGGAACTGTTCGACGGCGACCGCGAATGGATGAACATCGCCCATGAGTGCATCGACCGCCATGTCGGCCAGACGGAGCCGGCGGTGATTCTGGTGCGTGCCGCCGGCGGCGACGAGACCTACGGCTTTCAACAGCTTTCCGACGCCTCATCACGCTTTGCGCACTATCTGGCCGCGCAGGGCATCCAGCCCGGCGACCGGGTCGCGGTGATGCTGGAGCCGTCGTTGGCGTTCTACGTGGCGATGTTCGGCGCGATGAAGATGGGCGCGATCGCGGTGCCGCTTTTCACGCTCTTCGGGCCGGACGGCATCCGGCTGCGCGTGCAGGACTGCAAGCCGCGCATGTTGGTGACGAATGCCGAAAAAGCCCCACTGGCCGGCGGGCGTGAGGAGATGCGCGTCGTCATCGCGGACGAAGACTTCATCGGCACGCTGGCCGCGTTCCCCTCCCGCTACGAATGCCGTACACGGGCGGACGATCTGGCCATCTTCCAATACACCTCGGGCACCACCCGCGAACTGCCCGACGCGGTCAAGCACACCCACCGCGCGCTGGTGACCCTGATGCTGGCCGCCCTGTACGGCACGGGCGTGCGGCCCGGTGACCGCTTCATGTGCCCATCGTCGCCGGCCTGGGGCCACGGACTTTGGCACGGCACGCTGGCCCCGCTGGCCCTGGGCGTGACCATCGGCGCCTACGCGGGCAAATTCAACGCCGAACGCCTGCTGCAGGCGTTGCAGGACCACGGCTTCAACAACATCTCGGCCGCCGCCACTCACTACCGGATGATGCGCAACTCGGGCGTAGCGGACCGGTATCGCTATCAGCTGCAGAAGGTGTCCTTCACCGGCGAGCCCATCGACAGCGAAACGTCCGCCTTCGTGCAGGCCGCCTTCGGACGCCCGGTCTGCAGCATGTACGGCACGACGGAAATCGGGGTGTGCCTGGTGAACTACCCGGGCGCCCCGGACTTCACGGTCAAACCCGGGTCGCTGGGCAAGCCCGTGCCCGGCCTGCGGGTGCAAGTGCAGGACGCCAATGGCGCGCCCTGCCCGCCCGGCGTGACGGGCGAACTGAAGCTCTGGCGCCGCGACGCCTGGGTCGCCACCAAGGATCTGGGCCGTGTCGATGAGGACGGCTACTTCTGGCACGGCGGCCGTGCGGACGACGTCATCATCTCGGCCGGCTGGACGATGAGCGCAGTCGAGATCGAAGACGCCATCCTGAAACACCGCGACGTGACCGAAGCCGCCGCCATCGGCGTGCCGGACGCCTTGCGCGGCCAGGTCGTCAAAGCCTTCGTCGTGTCCGGCCGCACGGGCGACGACGCCTTCGTCGAAGAGATCCAGAACACGGTGCGCAGCCAATTGGCCCAGCACGAGTATCCGCGCCAGGTGGTGTTCGTCCCCGAACTGCCGAAGACGCCCGCAGGAAAGATCCATCGCCGGAAACTGCGGGAGCAAGAGCTTGCGACCGCTGATGCTTCAACCGTAAACGCCGCGCCCGCCGCGCACGTCTGACCCATCCCCAGGAGACATCATGCTGACCAAGACCAAGACCGAAAGAAGCTTCCCCAAAATCACCGAAAGCGGCCTGGATGAACTGCGCGCCCGCATCGGCGTGAAGATCGGCGCCACCGCCGAACCGTGGTGCTACGAGGCCACGCGCGACAACATCCGCCACTACGCCCACGGCATCGGCGACGATAACCCCCTGTGGTCCGACCCGGAATACGCGGCCAAGACCCAGCACGGCGGCATCATCGCCCTGCCCAGCTTCCTGTTTTCGACCAGCCGCATCGTGTCGGGTTATGTGGGCGGGCTGCCCGGCGTGCACGCCATGTGGTCGGGCGCCGACTGGACCTGGCACAAGACCGTCAAACGCAACGACGTGATCTCGACCGAAGCGCACCTGAAGAACCTGATCGAGCACGAGACCCGCTTCGCCGGCCGTGCGGTGCAGCAGATCTATCACGTGGACTTCTTCAACCAGGATGGCGACAAGGTCGCCGAGGCCGACAGCTGGTGCTTCCGCACCGAGCGCGACCACGCCCGCGAACAAGGCAGCAAATACAAAGAGGTGCGCGCTCGCGAACCCCGCCGCTACGGCCCCGAGGAAATCAAGGAAGCCTACAAGCTGTATGCGCAGGAAGAAGTGCGCGGCGCCACCCCCCGCTATTGGGAAGACGTGAAGGAAGGCGAAGCCCTGCCCGTGATGTTCAAAGGCCCCATGACGGTGACGGGTTTCATCGCCTTCGCGCAGGGCTGGGGCGGCCTGTACATCCGCGCCAACAAGCTTGCGTGGCAATTGATCGACGCGCACCCCGGCGTGGGCATCACCAACCGCTTCGGCATTCCCGACGTGCCCGAGCGCGTGCACTGGGAAGAGGATTTCGCGCTGGAAGTCGGCGCCCCTGGCGCTTACGACTACGGCCCGGAACGCAATTCCTGGCTGACGCACCATCTGACCAACTGGATGGGCGATGCGGGGTTCCTGCGCAAGTCCACGTGCAAGATCCGCCGCCATAACCCCGAAGGCGACATGCTGTTCTTCAAGGGACGCGTCACCCGCAAATACATCGAAGACGGCCGGCACCTGGTGGAAATCGAGCAGGAAGCACGCAACCAGGACGACGAGCTGTCTGTATTGGGCTCCGGCGTGGTTGAATTGCCTGCCCGCGGATGACGCGCGGGCCGCCAGACGCACGCCGCGCCTGGCGGTCTGATCTCCGACGGCTGACCGGCCGCCGCTGCCTGCCATGATCACGCGCCCGCGGTTTCCGCCCGCGCGTCGGACATGACCAACTCGAGGTCGATGATGTCTGGTTCAACGGAGCATGCTGCACATCCCCCAAACGCCCGGGCCGCCGGCGCGCTGGAGGGCATTCGGGTCATCGACCTGTCCCGGGTACTGGCGGGTCCGCTGTGCACCCAGATGCTGGCTGACCAGGGCGCGAACGTGATCAAGATCGAGCCGCCTGGCGGCGACGAGACTCGCACGCTGGGGCCTCCCGTCAACGCGGAGGGCGACGCGGCCTACTTCACCGCCGTCAACCGCGGCAAGCGGGCGATCGGGCTGGACCTGTCGCTGGCGGGCGGGCGCGACGTCCTGCTGCGCCTGCTGGAGGACGCCGACATCCTGGTCGAGAACTTCATCCCCGGCACGATGGCCCGGTGGGAGCTGGATTACGAGACGGACCTCAAGCCGCGCTTTCCGCAGCTGATCTACTGCGCCATTTCGGGATTCGGCCATGACGGGCCATTGGGCGGGCTACCGGGCTACGACGCCATCCTGCAAGCCATGTGCGGATTGATGAGCGTGAACGGAGACCCCGCCAGCGGCCCCACCCGCATCGGCATTCCCATCGTGGACCACCTGACGGGCTACACCGCGCAAGCGGGCATCCTGCTGGCGCTGTACCACCGCGCGCGCACCGGGCGCGGCCAACGCGTGGATGCCACCTTGTTCGACACCGCGCTCAGCTTGCTGGTGCCGCACGCCGCCAACTGGATGCACACACAACACGTGCCCGGACTGCTGGGCAGCGCCCATCCGAATATCGCGCCTTATGACCGCTTCTCGTGCCTGGACGGCGAGATCTTCCTGGGCGTCGTGAACGACCGCCAATTCCGAAAATTCTGCGATTACGTCGGCCTGGCGCCCCTACTGGAAGACGAGCGCTTCACGACCAACCGCCAACGGCTGCAACATCGCGACGCGTTACGCGAGGCGATCGAAGCGGCGCTGGCCACCCGCACGCGTGACACCCTCTGCCAGGACCTGATGCAGCGGGGCGTCCCCGCAGGCCCCGTCCACAGCGTGCCCGAAGCCTTCGAACAGGCGCATGCGGCGCATCGCGGCATGCGTATCGACCGCGATGGCTACCACGGCATCGGCGCCGCGACCCGGCTGGCCGAATCGCCCGCGCGCCTGCGCCGGCCGCCCCCTGCCTATGCGCAGCACACCGACGAGGTCCTCCGGGAGGCCGGCCTCGACGACACCCATATCGCGGCCCTGCGGGAACAGGGCGTCCTGCCGCGCTGGCCTCCTCCCAAGCTGTAGCCCCAGATCGCTACCCATAAAAACATCGAGGAGACCACCATGAAACCCTTACGCCTCATCGCCGCGCTAGCGGCGTCCCTGCTATTCACGCAGCCCGCCGCGGCGGCGGACAAGTATCCGTCCAAACCCGTGCGGGTCATCGTCCCCTACCAGGCCGGGCAAGGCACCGACGTGGCCGGCCGCTATCTGGCCGAGTACCTGGCCAAATCGCTGGGCCAGGCTTTCATCGTCGAAAACCGCCCCGGCGCGGGCGGCAATATCGGCGCGTCCGAAGTCGCCCGCGCCGCGCCTGACGGCTACACGCTGCTGATGGGCACCAACGGCACGCACGTGCTGAACCAGTACATGTATGCGTCCACGGCCTTCGACCCCGAGAAAGATTTTGAACCGATCATGCTGGTCAGCTCGTTTCCGATGGTGCTGCTGTCCCCGCCAGGATCGCCCTACGCCAACTTGCCGGACCTGCGCGACGCTGGCAAGGCGAAGTCCGACAGCGTCAACGTCGGCATGCCCAGCACCACCGCGCGGCTGGTCTTCGAACTGCTCAAGCAGCAAGGCGTCGATAGCATCCGGGGCATTCCCTACAAGGGCTCGGCCACCGCGACGACGGATCTGATGGGCGGGCAAGTGCAAATCGGCATCGATACCGTCAGTGCCGCGCGTTCGTTCATCACGGGCGGCAAGCTGCATGCGGTGGCGGTGACCTCGCTGAAGGAATCCGCCCTGCTGCCGGGCGTGAAGTCCGTCGCTGAACAGGGGCTGCCGGGATTTCAGGTCATCGCGTGGAACGGGTTATACGCGCCGAAGGGCACGCCCCCCGCCGTCGTGCAGAAGCTGAACGCCGAACTCGCAAAGATTTTGGCGCGCCCAGAGGTGCGGCAACGCCTGTTGGAACTGGGCCATGAACCGGGCGGCGGCACGCCTGCGGAATTGGCCGAATTCGCGCGTAGCGAACGCCTGAAATGGCAGCCGCTGATCGTCCAGGCGGGGTTGAAGGCCGAGTAGCGGAAACAAGGCGATCTCGGCTGGCGCAGCCAGGGCCACCTAAACCCGCCCCCGCACAATAATGACCAAGGCCAGCATCAGCATTACGGCGGCCAGCGCATAGGTCCAGCCCATGCCTGCAGCCAGCGCGGCAGGCGAGGCGATCCGAAGGTCGCCCGCCCCCGATGCCCAGGCAAATACCGCGCCCATCAACGATGCGCCGGTAATGAACCCCAGATTGCGCGACAGGTTCAGCAACCCGGACAAGGCGCCGCGCTGGTCCGCGCCGGCACACTGCATGACGGCGCTGCTGTTTGCCGCCTGGAACAACGCATAGCCCGCAGTGGTCACGGCCAATGGCGCCACGTAACCCAGCGCGCCGAACGCCACGGGCGCCAGGGACAGCAAGGCCACCCCCGCCACCATGACGGCCAGCGCCACGCGCATCACGCGCTGCGCACCGTAGCGGTCCACGCCGCGGCCCGCCGGCACACCCGCCAGCGCCGCCACGGCCGGACCGCAAGACATCACCAGCCCCACCCGCGCCGCGTCCAACCCCAACGCCCCCGCCAGATAGAACGGCCCCACCACCAAGGTCGTCATCATGACCGTCGAGACCAACCCGTTGGCGGCCACGCCCGCGCTCAGCACGGGGTGGCCGAACAGCGCCAGCCGGATCAATGGCGAAGCCGACGTCGCCTGCACCCGCACAAACGCGATGGCCAGCCCCCCGGCGGCGGACAGCAGCGCACCGATCATCCAGCCCCCGCCGACCGCCCCGGTCATCGCCAACGCATACGCCGCAATACCGGCGGCCAACAACAGCGAACCCCGCATGTCGAAAGCGGCCCGCGACCTGCCGCTGCCCGACGGGTCCGCCGGCAAGTGGAACCAGGCCAATCCAAATGCCAGCAAGCCCAACGGCACGTTGATCAGGAAGATCGACGACCAACCCGGCCCCGCAAGCAGCAGTCCACCCAGCGAAGGGCCAAGCGCCGTGCCAATGGCCGACATCGTGCCCAGCAGGCCCATCACGCTGCCAGTCTTCTCCTTGGCGACGGCATCGCTAGCGTAGGCCATCGTCAACGCCATCATGATGGCGGCGCCCAAGCCCTGCAGGGCGCGTGCGGCAATCAAGCCACCCAGCCAGGGCGTCGCGCCGCACAACGCCGAGGCCACGGTAAACACGCCAATCCCCGCCAACATCAGACGGCGCCGGCCAATTAGATCGCCCAACCTGCCGACGCTGACAATCAGCGTGGTCACGGCCAGCAGATAGGCCAGCACGACCCATTGGATAGCGTGAAACGGCGCATCGAAGGCTTGCGCCAGCGTCGGCAAGGCGACGTTGGCAACGCTGGCGCCCAGCGCCGGCAGCAACATCGACACTGACAGGCAGGCCATGACGGGCAATGACGAGCGGGCGGAGACTAGCGGGGAAGAATTCAGGGGCAACACGGTCTGGCCTACGGAAAGTCCGGGACGCCAACATGACGCCCTGCACCCATCCTAGGCGCAGCCGGCATCAGGCGGAAGGCGCAGAATTTGCACTGAATACCTGCACCAAACGCCATGCCAAGGCGCGCCATCACACGCCCGCCGTGCTACGGTTGCGGCATGGCCACCCCCGATTTGAACCTGCTGATCACCCTGGACGTCCTGCTGGCCGAAGGCAGCGTCGCGCGCGCCGCCCGCCGCTTGCGGCTAAGCCCGTCCGCCATGAGCCGGGCGCTGGCGCGGCTGCGCGACGCCACGGGCGATCCGCTGCTGGTGCGTGCCGGGCGCGGCCTGGTGCCCACGCCGCGGGCGCTGGAACTGCGCGACCGGGTTCACGTGCTGGTGCAAGACGCGGAAGCGGTGCTCCGCCCCGCAGCGCAGCTGGATGTCACGCAGTTGTCGCGCACCTTCACGCTGCGCACCAGCGACGGTTTTGCAGAGAATTTCGGTCCGGGCTTGCTGGCACGCCTGGGCGCCGAAGCGCCTGGCGTGCGGCTGCGCTTCATCCAGAAAACCGATAAGGACAGCGCCCCGCTGCGCGAAGGCGCCGTAGATCTGGAAACCGGCATCGTCGGCGATGCGGCCAGCCCCGAACTGCGCACCCGGGCGCTGTTCCAGGACCGCTTTGTCGGCGTGATGCGTGCCGGACATCCCCTTAGCCAAGGCAAGGTCACGCTTGCCCGCTATGCGTCCGCGCGTCACATCCTTGTCTCGCGGCGCAACCTGGACAAAGGGCCGGTCGACGATGCGCTGGCCTCGCACGGCCGCGAACGCCACGTCGCCACCATTGCAGGCGGCTTTTCCACCGCGCTGGCGCTGGCACGCGGGTCCGACCTGATCGCCACCGTACCCGAACGCCACACCGGCAGCTTGCGGGCAGGCATGCATAGCTTTCCGCTGCCCTTCGCCATGCCGGCGTTCACCCTGTCGATGCTGTGGCATCCGCGCATGGACGGCGACGCCGCCCATCGCTGGCTGCGCGGATGCGTGCTGGACGCCGTTCGCTGACGGCGCCTGCCAACGCTTACTTCGCCTTCGCTTCGCTGGCCGCGAGCGCGTTGAACTTCTTGTCCAGGTCCGCCAGCGACGTGTTGATGTGGTCGCGGCGGTCCTTGATCCACTTGCCTTGCGCGGTCAACTGGTCGCGTGCCTCTTTCAGCATGCGGTCCATCTCAGCAGGCTGCGGGCCGCCGCTGGTGGCACGGTTCTTCACGATGGCTACGGGATCCAGCGTCGAACGGAATTCCGCTTCGCTCATCGGCAGCTCGTTGCCGTACTTCGAATCCTTCATGGCGTCGGCGTAGATGCGGCGGGCCTGCTCGTACGGGAAGTCCAACGGCTTGATGTTGTTGGTCTTGGCGTACGTCACGACTTCGGACGCAAAGTGGTGGCCGTCGCGGAACGGCAGCTTGTACTTGCGCATCAGCACATCGGCCAGTTCCTGCGAGGCAGTCCAGTCGCTGTTCAACTCTTCCAGCGCGCGGTCGGGGCTGATGACCATCGCCTTCAGCACGCGGTCCCAGCGCTTGAGCGCCGAGATGCCGCTGTCCACCATGGCGGAGTTCTGCTTCACGTCTTTCGGGTCGCTCATGCCCGGCGTGATGTTGTGCGTCTGGATGACGGGGCCCATCGCCAGGGTCACGGCGGTAGACGCATCGCTGCGGGTGTCGTTCAACAGCCCGGGATTGCGCTTTTGCGGCATGGCACTGGACACGTACGTGTTGCCGCCGCCTTCTTCCAGCAGGATCCAGGGACGCGACTGCGCATACTGCGTCATGACGTCTTCGACGAAGTTGCCCGTGCGCAGCGCGATGCTGGTCACGATCGATGCCACTTCCACCGGCTGGTCCATGGACGAGATCTGCGAGGCGTCGTAGGCGTTGTCGACCAGCGCTTCAAAGCCCAGGTATTGCGCCATGCGCTTGCGGTCCAGCGGCCAGCTGGTGCCGTTGAGCACCGTCGTGCCCATGGGCGAACGGTCGATGCGCACATACGCTTCGCGGATGCGCTGCGCGTCGCGCGCCAGGCCGGCCGCCTGGCCCAGCAGATAGTGGCCATAGCTGTTGGGCTGCGCGGCCACGCCGTTGGTGTAGTTCGGCACGATCGTGCCCGCATGCTTGGCAGCCAGCTCGACCAGGGTGGTCGACGTCTTGTTCAACTGGTCGGCCAGTTCCAGCAGCTTGTCGCGCAGGATGGCGCTGCGGTAGGTCGCGTGCATGTCCTGGCTGGAACGGCCCGCGTGCAGCAAGGTCACGTCTTCGCCCGCCGCCTTGATCAGCAGCGGCTCGAAGGTGATGACGCTGGCAGGCCGCTTGGCGCCCGGCTGGTTGCCGTCGTTGATCACCTTGGCGACGCCCGCGGCCAGACGCGGCGCGATGGACTTGTCCAGCAGGCCTTCATCGGAGTTGATGACGGCGGTGGCCTTGTTGATTTCTCCCAACCAGAAGAAGGGATCGCGCGGCACGGCGGTGGCAGCAGCAGGTGCGGCCGAAGAAGCGGCGGCGGGCGCCGGTTGGGCCAGCGCGGCATGCGTGCTCAGCGACAAAACCAGGGCGGCGCCCAGGGTGGGAAGAAACTGTCTCATGGCGTTCTCGTTATGGGGATCGTTATCGGGGTCGATACTGGGGCGGTCCGGTAGTTTATGGAAAAGCCTCTACGTCGAGAACCGGGTATTACACGGATAGCCCGCGAATGCGTAACAAGAACCGTCGTGGCTGAATGTTTCCTGACGCGATGACGCGACGCGAAAAAAAGCCCCTGTCCCCGGGAGGAAGACAGGGGCCAAGCCGGCGCGCTGGCTTAGAACAAGTACTGCGCGCTTACCCAGAACAAGGGTTTGTGGTCCCGGCTGTCGGACTGCGGTGCGCCGCCATCGGTGCGCCAAGCGACCGTGGCTTCGCCCCGCCAGCCGCCCACGGCAACGCGGGCACCGACGCCTGCCCCGGCGACGCGGCGGAAGTTCTCGCCGGCCTGCCAGGGATGGGAGGAAATTTCTACCCGGCCCGCGTCGTAGAACGCGAACGGAGTGACTGCGCCTGCCGCGTAGCGGACTTCCACCTGCGCCAGCCAGCCACGGTCACCGTAGCCTTCGCCCACAGGGTAGGCCCGCACGCCAGCGGGTCCGCCCAGACCAAAGTCTTCGGACGAATCCAGGTTGTCGTTGGTCCATTGGCCGCTGAAACGGCCGAACAGGCTCCAGCGCGACGACACGGATTGCAGGCGCGCAATGTCAAGATTCAGCTTGCTGTAGTGCCCCGCCGAGTTCGCGCTCAGGCTGTCGGCGGTGGCCAGATTGCCGTCCAGCTTCAAGGTGCCCGGCGTCCAGCTCAAGGCGCCATACGTCAGACCACCACCACCCAGGCTGTCGCGCACATCGAACTGCGCCGCGATCGGCACGCTGTTGCTGAACTTGTTCTGCTCGATCTCGGCGGCGCGATAATCGTCGCGCAGCTTCTTGTGCAGGAAATCGATACCGATGGTCAGGTTGCGGCTTTGCGAACGGATCAGCGGATAGCTCAGGCCCACGCTGGCCACCTTGGCGGTGCCGTGCGCATCCAGGTCGCTGAATTCCTTGCCCAGCTCATAGCCGGTATAGCCGTAGCCGACGCGGCCGCGCAGACCCGAACTGCCCAGCGGCGCGCTATAGCCCACATCGCCGTAGTTCAGGCTTTCGCTGGTGCGCTGCGCGCGCAGCGTGATCTGGTCGCCCAGCATAAAGGGGCTGTTGATCGACAGCGCTGCGTTGGCGCGGTACTGGCCCGTGTAGCGGTTGCCCTGGTTGTCCAGGCCGACGCTGCCATTGACGCGGTCCCCGCGGTCCACCTGCACGACCAGGTCTCCCGTGCCCAGTTGCTGGCCCGGCCGGATGATCGGGCTGGCGGTCACGCCGGGCAGATCCGACAGCAGCAGCGCCGCGCGCTCCAGCGAGGCGCTCTCGATGATGTCGCCGGATTTCAGCGGGCTCAGGTATGCCTGGGCGCGTGCAGCCAGGCCGGCATCGCCTTCGGTCTTGACCTCGCCGTAACGGCCTTCGACGACTTGCAGGCGCAGCACGCCGTTTTCCAGCCCTTGCGCCGGCAGATAGACGCGTGCAAACGGATAACCCGCATCCCGGTAGTAGCGCGTCAGTTGATTGGCCAGGTCTTGCATGCCGGCCAAGTCATAGGACTTGCCTTGATAGTCGCCCAACCGCGCCAGCAATTGCTCGGTCGAGAAGGCCTGGTTGCCCGTCAGGTCAATGCGGGTAACGCTGGCTTGCGGGCCGCCCGGCGCAACGGTGCCGGGAACGGGGCTGCTCAGGTTCAGTTCGGGCGACGGGGCCGGCGGCTGCGGCTCGGTGGCCTGTTCCTGAAGGATGCGGCCCGCGTTGGGGATCTGCTGGGCGAGAGCCGCCGCAGGCAGCAGCGCGGCAAGCGCCAGGACCAGGTAGTGCGGACGTGCGAAAGATGAAACTTGCGTCATGATCTTGTGAGAATCGGGTGTTCGGAGCGGCTGCCCACGTCCCCGTAGGGCAATGGACAGCCGGCAAGCGGATAAGTCGTGGAGTTCGCCGTATCAGGGGCCGGAATCAGATTCCGCCCTGGACAACGCCCTCCGGCAGGCGGATACCGCCGTCGATCACCAGGACCTGAGCGGGGCCCTGCATGCTGCGCGCGCCCTGGCCCGCATTCGGCGCCGGTTTCGCAGTGCCGCCCTGGCCTTGGTTGCCGGATTCGACCGGCACGAAACTCAGCTCACCCGACAGGGTCGGCGGCGTCGTGTTGGCGGTACCCACGGCCGCCTGCAGCCATTGCGCCGTCGACAGCGCAGCCTCGCGACGGCTGTCGGGTTGCACGGCATTGCTGATGACCAGCGTGCCATCCTGCGCAGCAACCAGGTAGTTGCTGTTGGACAGTCCGCCCGCGCCGATCACGTAGTTGCCGGCCGTCTCGCCCGCCGCGCGGTTCAACACACCGGCCAGCGTATCGTTGCCGACCAGGTTGCCCTGCGTGACGCGCCACGTCAGCGCCGGATCCACATCGCCCGCACGCTTGGTCTTGTCGTCGGCCGCGACGGTGATGGCGCGGCGATCGATGACAGCCTGATGCTGCGTGTCGGCCAGCACATAATTGCTGGCCAGGCCATTGTCGCCGTCGGCCAAGGCGTAACGCACGTTGGCGTTACGGTTGCCGGCGTTGGCGCTGTCGAACGTTGCCGTGGTTCCCACGCCCAGCGATTCGCCTTCGACCAGGTTGGTCAGCGATCCCGCGGATGCCTGGGCGGCCGTGCTGCCGTCGTAGACCTTGCCAGCAACCGTGGTGCCCTCGACACCGAGCACGCGACGCGCAATGGCGGCGCGCGCATCGGCGGCGTTCAACACATAGTTGCCGGCGTCGCCGCCCGTCAAGCCAAAGGCGACCGTCTTGCCCTCGCCCGCGTTCTTGTCGGAGAAGCTGCCCGCGACCCCCAGCGAATCGCCCGCGATGATGCCGGCAATGGCATCCGCGCCGGTGACCGTTGCCACGGTGTTGCCGTCGTAGACCTTGTCCAGCGCGCCAAGCGCGCCGTTCAATTGGCGCGCCGCGATCGTTGCCGTGGTCGTGCCGTTGGCGCTGACCGTGTAGTTGCCGGCGTCAGCGCCCGTCAGCGAACCGCTGACATTCACCAGCTTGCCGATGGCAGCATTCTTGTCCGCGAAGGCGCCCGTCGTCGCCAGCGCAACCGTGTCGCCCTGGACCACGCCGTTGAGCGAGCCCGACGTATCGGCGGCAGTGGTGCCGTCATAGGTCTTGCCGGCGGCCGTGATGGCGCCCGTCAAGGCCTTGGGCGTGATGTTGGCCAGCGTCGTGGCGTTGGTGCTCAGCAGGTAGTTGCCCGCGTCGGCGCCGGTCAGGACACCGTTCACCGCCACCAGCTTGCCGTTGCCGACGTTCTTGTCGCCGAACAGGCCCGTGGCATTGACGGCGACGTTGTCGCCCTGCACCACGC